>JACCDO011293838.1_pt1 | contig 10851 bp, 3 predicted proteins | sample 7446101 | NCBI WGS metagenome assembly JACCDO01 (sample SAMN15323440, study PRJNA562643) | freshwater metagenome | isolation source: river surface water | place: USA:Blue River Watershed | collected 2017-08-16
CTAGAATGACCGAATTAGATCAATTTTATGATATTGATAACAATTACATGAGGCGCAATATCAGGGATGACAGCTTGGGCAATGAAGGTACCTGTCCTTGCTCACTAATTCACACTTTTAATTTTAATAGCTTGATGTTCTCACTCATTCAATATGTTTCTATAGGTATATCGCCTTTGAGAATCAAAAACATACTGTGCCGCGCCCGTACCTGCCTTTCCTCCGTCAGCGTGGCGCCGACCATGTACGATTTAGGGGAGTGTAAAGTAGGCCAATACCGTTCGGCCACCTTAATGGTCACCAATAACAGTGATTTACCGGCGACAATAATCCCTTCTGTCGAAAGTGAAACATTAAGTGTCATAGAGAAAGAGTTGAAGATACCGCCGCGCCAAAGGCTGCCGTTACACATCGATTATGTCGCACGTATTGAGAACACAGACTACAAGCGCAACATGTTTTTGATTAACAATAACAACAGTACCAATATTAATGTCGTGGAAATTAGGGCGAAGAATGTTGATACCCAGCAAGTGCTGCTGCACTCGTTGTTCTATAAAATATACACGTACAACAGTGAGCGCATGTTGCAATTATATTACGATAAATGCTTGTATAACATGAGTAATTTCAGGTATGTGACTGCAATCCACACCCTCTCGTAAGCATATACTGATTCCATTTTATAGGTGTTTAAGCATCAAGAATATATATTCAGAACCACTAACATTGCAGTTAGAAGCGCTTTCCTCGTGGGTTGGTGAGAATAATGATACCGATTTCATATCGAGTAATAGAGATGGTGATATTCAAGTATACTTGCTCATTACATCTCCATCGAGTGAATTGAGTGGCTCCGCTGCGTCAGTACCGAGTAATACTGCCATAAATACTGAAAATGTAACGGATATGAATAGTTTAAGTGATAAGATTGAAGCGTTGAAGTGGGGTAACAATCGCACGGCCACCAGGCGCACCTCCAGCTTCAGTCACGACGACACACAGACAACTTCTACGAAAAGTAGTAGTAATGAATCGACTCGTGATAACGCGAAGAGTGTAAACGAAGATATACGTAGCGATATGAAGCGGTCAGGATCTGAATCCGATTTAACGGTCTCAAAAGTAGCCACGGATAGTATTAGTAGCATCAAATTGAAGGGAATTACATCGAGTAGTAAAGAGAACACAAGCAAACCTACCGCTGTGGCGACCGTTGATCGCATGCAATACGCGGTGGAGAAATTGAAGTTCGATAACAACGACCCGTTGCTGGTACTAACCAAGGAGAACAGTCCATTTTACCTTTTGAAAGACAGCACCAGCAATGTCAAGTCCGACGAGTTCCAAGATGCCTCCAATATCTCGAACAACGACATGCAACTTAGTACTGATGCGGATAAGAGTATTGACACAATAAACAATAGCGTGCATTCGATTCAACGGTGTTATCGGGAAATTGACGCACTCATGAAAGGGGATAGTAGGCTGTACCAGGTGCAGCCAGACCAACTCGTTACCATAGCAGTCGGCAAGTCATATCACTTCCTGGTTATTTTCACTCCCAAATCAGGGAACAGTATCACTGCAGGTAACAACGACGACGTCAATGCTAAGAAAGCTAAAATCGACGAAGAATTGGAGTATGTTCCTATTGAGCGGGCGCTGCAAGTCAAACTGGTTTCGGTAGATTCTACACACGTTGAAATGTTGAAAGTAAAAAAGAATGAAAGCAATAATACCACGGGCAATACCAATCCCACCCGAGGAGAGCCGCTCAAGCCGCGGGTGTTACCTATACGTGGTCATATCTGTCGATCAGAAATGATTGCATTACAAAAAAATATAAATTTTGGTCGTATTGTTGTTGGTGACACCAGTACTAGAGGGGTTACCATTGTCAACCGATCTACCATCCCATGTATGTACTCCATTTCCAAGAGTGGCTCGATATCCTCCGGCTTCTTGACTATCTCGTCAGGGCGTAAGAGCATTATTCAGCCTCAAGCATCGTCAGTAATTGAGTTCACATTGAAGCCGGCTTTAGCTGGTTCCTTCGAAGAAACGATCCAGATTGAGAATGTATTGAACCCCGCGAATGTTATATATATTATCGTGAAAGCCAAAGTCATTAAGCCCGAGTCGTTCCAACTACTGCATTATCCTAATGAGTCATATGAACTCTTTAACAACAAAGTCGTCATACCTGCTGGGTATAATGATGCGGACAATGTCAATTCGGAGTCCGTCGACTTACTGAGTAATTACCACTTGAAAGACGAGCTCCTGACATCGTTGTCTGGAATTGAAATCAATGAAGGGATAAGTGTACCACCAACATTTTTGGGTGATATAGCCGTTGGTGAAAGTTGTGATTTTACGGTAACATTCCGTATACGTAACACTACAGCTAAATCACGTCAATTTATTGTAGATGCTGCTCATTCGGATGCAATATCTCTCTTTCTAGCTCCTGGTATTACGACCACGAGCACCTCCGCGGGAGCCCCGGCGATCACCAGCGACGGTTCCACCGCACCAAACGACAATACAAACGAGCGTTCAAACAGTAAAGATGCTACTGATTCTAACTTCCGGGGTCCTAAATTTGTCCCATTTGAACCTATTCCCGAGATATTGCAGTCCATTCTGTCTCTGTCCTGTCGGTTCGAGAACATCACGCAGGAGATGAGCAGCGTGAGCAACGCTTTGCCGCAGGAACAAAAAGCTATTTTAGAAGATAAACTTGAACATTTTCAACAAAAATTAAAAATTGCAATTCGTAAAAATAAACCAGAAAAAATATTAAAATATGAAACAAAAATAAGGCAAACGAAGGCGACGTTAGCGGGGGAAATCTTGGTGACGATAAACGACGATGGGGATTCGGATGCCGAGAAAGATGGTAGTAAAGAGAAGAAAGGTCGTGAAAGATCAGGATCCACCGGCCGTGATAGAGCAGGATCCACCGGGTCGGTCGATGAGACTATCACGCCTTATACCCCACAAACACCATCTACGGCAGTGAAATCGATATCCACAATTGTAAAAAGTGAACAACGGAAATCCGCGAAAGTGATCGGTGAATCGGATGTTACATATCACTTAGTCGTTGGTCCGGAGGTGGAGGAAGTCATTCGTGTTAAAATCACTTTCATGCCTGGAATTTACTATCGTCACTGGAAAGGATCATTGCCGTTTAAAGGATATTTACGTATTTACGAATGTAAAAATGAAGATTTGATCAAAGTTTCACATTTTGGTGCGATGGTTTTCCCATCGAGACAAGCATTAACTGCCGCGTTATCGCCGTCGCCTATAGTGGGGACTGGCAGTAATAAAGGAATGGATAGCAGGCTTAATAGCGTGACAGAAATTGTAGGACCACCATCACCTAGTAGCAAATACACAGTGTCAAACAAGCTGCTGCGTTCAATGGCTAACTGCTTTTTGACCAGCGTAGCACAATGGTCGTCGTTACACACGAGACAGTTGTCTCCAATGTATCGTTTTATAAACTATAATATCTTAGGGATGTCCATGAAACTGGTGCAACCATCTAAGGACCGTATGTTGCGGGGTTGTGTGTCCATTGCATCATTGTTAAACGAAGAAATTGTTATTGAAATATCTGTAGTTAATAGCATCGATATTAGACCCGATGCGGACACCACCACCACTCGCTACGAGCTATACGACCCTGTGCAGCATGGGAAATTGGCCTTTTCAGTGGGTTCAGGTTCGGGTGTTGGTATAACGCCTATGTCAGATGCAAATGACGAAAACAGAACAAATTATTTCAAATGCAAAGTGGGAATAAACGGCTATTTCGAATGTCTAGTTCAATTACCGCCTCCAAATGTAGATGCGATTAAGCAGAACCTAGTAGCCAAAGGAGACGACATCGACAAGTCTGGGGACATAAAAATCGTTGGTGTTTTGGGTATTCGGACTGTGTTAGAGACAGACACTCATCGCAGGTACTCAGAAGATGCAGAAGACGTGCAATACGTGCCATTTGTGTGGGTGTTAGAGCACAAATCCGTGTTCAAAGTAGAGAAAACACTTAATTTCGGAGAAGTTCCAGTTGGTAGTATATTAAAACTGCCTGCGCTCATACACAACATGTCCGAAGACGACCTGCATTACGTCACGTCACCTGCAACCGTTAGTATAACTGCTCGTGCAGTAGGTAGCGTGGACTTTATCTCAGGACACACGGGTATCATTCCAGCTTGCAGCACGAAAGAAGTAGAGTGTGTTTTCAGTGCCACGTCACCTGGTAAGTTCGAACAAGAGTTGTGGGTGCGTAACATGAATGACCAATTTGATCTGAATCGTATCACTCTCATTGCGAACGTCATCGTTTCCCAATCGCAGTTTGTAACGTTCCCTGATTTAGAGTCCATGAACCACACAAACGATGGCGATAAAAAGATTAAGCAAATGGACTTTGGTCTGATACAAATTCCAAACGACGAAGCTAGCAAAGCATCACTAGCTAATTCTAACGACTATAAGTTTAAGCTACGCGTCAGAAACGTGTCGTCGATGATGATTTCGGTGACGGCCGTGAGTAATCTGAAGTCGCAATGCTTTATTTACGCCGACGAAAATTGCACTCAAAGCGTGGTAGGTCTGAAACTGCCACCAAGCGGCGAGAGCATACAGAGCAGTAATAGCACTATAGTCAGATCCAAGGGCGCGTCATCTGCTAGCAGCAAATCATCGGATACGATTCTGCATATTGTGATTCGACCGCCTTCAAAAAGTGTGTCGGATAAATGGTATGCGGAAGGTAACGATAGTACGAAGAAGAACAAGTATATCATTGGCCGCGAGTTAGTTGGAGGTGTTCGATTGGTGTTTTTTGCTGACGATCCAATGGACCAAACCATTGTGTCGCCCGTTACTCATGCTATCCCGGTGGCTGCGTTACCAAGCACGGAAACACTAGGACCAAATCGTAAGCTATTCGAAACAACGGTCGCATTCAAGGCGGTAGTAGGGTGCTCGTTACTGCGGGTAAACACCTTGATACCTAAGCTACACTACGTCTCACAGAAAAATATCAATGATAGAACCGTTAATAATAGCCAAAAATGTGATCCAAATTACTTCTTGCAAATCCTATTGAATCAGAAAAACAGCATCTGTAAGGTCTCGTTGCTGCAGCAATTGTACGCGATCAAAGGCTCCTTCCAAGTAGAAAATATTTCACCTACATTTCCATTACGCTATCAATACAAGGTACGACCGTCATCATTCCTCGCATTTACCACGTCTTACTGCACCCCTTCGTCGTTAGGAGTACCAAAAGCTTTGTATTGGATGCAACTTCCCCTTAAGCGACCGTTACAGCGCAAGGTGGATAAAGAACTACACCAACAGCAAAGCTAGTCACGCAATTCAACTGTTTATATTGGATGACGTGGATACGATGGGAATATCCACACTGAATCCGTTACAGACGAAGGTAGTGAACTACGTCATTATTTTCTCGAATGAAACTAAGGGACTCTGGACGCAAGATATCGTCTTCGAAAATATCAACACGAAAGACGTTCACACCGCAGAAATATCTGTGTTTTTTGACACCACAGATGTCGATGTAGTGACGAGCACTGACGTCACCCTGCCATCGCGAGAGATTGAATCAAGTAGCGAGTCATACGAGAGTGATTTGAATGATGGTAATTATGCCGGTAAAATTTATTGCAGCACCAGCTCAACTCAGTTATATGTGAAGGCCGATTTATCGTCTGCGCTCGGGGTTAAATACGATTTAGTTAGCTGCGCCGACAACAAAAACACGATTGACTTGTTCAATATTTACAATAATACCTCCGAGGCCATACGATTGTCCCCAGTAGCCAACATGCCAATAACGATTGAATCGATCACGACGGAGCACATTAATGGCAGTGATTCACTAGCGATTGGCACTAATGACTTGTACCAACGATGCGGCGAGGATGTCGTTATTGGACCTAATTCACACGTTACAGTTCGAGTATGTGGCAATATTGGCTCACAGATTTCAGTTCCCATGCGCAGTCGCAGCGCGTTGGATAGTGGCAGCAACGTAGTCCTCAAAGGCAAGATTGGCTTCATACTCAATGGTGCCAATTGCACGAACACGTCAGTAACGGACAGTCTTGATTGCATCCCTTTTATCGCGTACCGGGAGCTGTTGTGTAATATAATCATACCAAAAATTGAGATACCAACAGCACAATTGCAAGCAAATCTAGGAGAATTCCGCAGAGGTTACAAGGTGAAATACACCTTCACGATCCGCAATACATGTGAACTGCCAATTCCAATAACCGTGTTTAATTTACCTCCGTGGTTATTGTTGACGCATGAACAGTCATCGCTCGACACATTCATAGCTATCATCGACGACTCGTTCCTTCTACCGGTTAGATCTATATGTACATTCAGCATTGTCGGGGTGATACCGACAGATCTTGATGCAACGTGCGCGGCGATGGACATCAATTTCCTAATCAATAATTGCTGCTACAACCAAGCCACCGAGATCAAGCTGAAGCTGAATATAGATAGCAAAAGTGCTATTAGTCTATTGCTTTCGGCGATGGAACAGGATGCGATTGCTATGGATGAGATGAACCATCACTACAGCATCAGCGCATCGGAGCCAGTCATGATTCCAAGCACCATTGTGGCTACGGCGAGTCGCAGCAATATCACTACCACGAATGTTGATAGCTTAGCCAATGTGAAGTTAGTGCTACGCAATAATTTGAACCGCCTTTTGAAAATCCAACTTGCATTGAACATCCCTCAAGAGTTGCGATCTATTTTGTTCATGAATATTGCGGTTTCGGCATCGAATGAACTGTTCCAACTGTCGAATATTGCGAGCAAAAGCGACCAAGAGACCAACGATTTCTTTAATATACTTCCCGGAGACAGCAACGAGATCAAGATCACCTTCGAATCTCATTCTGGTGCTCGTATTACTCGTGATATTTTGAGTTACATTAGCACGATCACCAAGATCAACACCTCCGATGTGGGTGCGCTACTGGGATCCATTGTGCTAGGCACTATCGACCTGTTGGTATTGAATGAACAGGGCGAGATTGAGAACGAAGTGTACCAGCTAGACGTGTGCGGTAACCTGCAACCTGGTCCTACGATACAATTACTCACCGATGAAGTCGATGAAACACATTTAAATTTCATAGCAATTGATAATGCACCAACGAGTGAGGCGGTAGGCACCAATGTGGTCAATGAGGCCTTGAACAATCCATCATTAAGACTAGAAACAGAAATGACAACGGTTACTTTGTACAATTCCTCATCCGCACCAGTGCTTTACACCACGAAACCTAAGTTCTATAAGCATCTTGGAATGCGATTGAAATTTAATGATGACGAGGAAGGGGAGTACGACACGATTATGATCATCGCCGAGCCTAATGTCGGTTCTATTCCACCGTTATCCACCTTGGGGATGAAGATACGTCTTCGTCCTGGCCATTCCCCTAACATAGGAGATCATGAGATAATAATATGCAAGCAAGATCGCAATATCGACATCAATAGTAACGGACTGATGACAGTTATGGACATGACCGTTGATATTTATGATGACGAATTCGATTACACTCATCCACCCAAACCTATCCAGGTCTTGCTCGCTTCTAAGATAGCGTTACCAATCATTATATCGAAGCCGTTATCGAATACAAACCGATCCAAAGTGCATTTAGGAGGCGCTAATAGTCACGACAATCTGCTTGGTAATTACGATGATAACGACGAGAGCTCTGTCCATAGTAACAATATAAGCGAGAAAACACCAAGTGCATCCGCATCGGCAGATGTATCGCGCAAACCCTCGTCATCTCAGCTAGGACTGGAGCCTAAAGAAAAGCCCAAGATTAGACTAAGAGGTGTGACTCCTGTCGTTGATACCCAAGATTTTGTGTTTGAGATTAATCTTGGGCAGCAAATAATCGGCCAGGAGAGCATTGAATGGTCCATAACTCTAGAAAACTGCTCCGCTATAGAGCAAGTGAGGTTTAAAGTCCTACATATGGCGAACCCCAATGCTTCTTGGCTCATCTTTGGACAGACTCGAGGCAGTATCGACGTGGCCAACTCCTTCTCATTGACCCTCTACTTCTACCGGGCAGTTTTAGGTTCATTTTTTACATATTTTGTCATAGAGAATGTAGATAATAAGGCTGACTACCAGCTCGTGCGTGTGTCAATGGAGGTTATCGAAGAGAATATTAATATCGATATTGAACGGGATACCAATTACCGCGATATCGATCTAAATATAGCTTCCTCTTCAGTGTTACCACAGTCAATAGGCGGCAGTTTCACAGCTGGCGTCACCCTACCATTATTGAAGACAGTCGACATGTTGATCGTGAGTAAATTGAACATTTTGGAGAGAAACGTCATGATATTATGTCGATCATTCAGCGATTTATGGTCTGACGTACTAGAAATACAGTATTTGCATGCGGACTACAGCAGCCACCACTACATCATCGACCAAGACAACTTCAACGTGCCAACGGCGCCGTTACAGAAGCAGCTGTCATTAGCCACCGAAGTGTTACTTAGCAATAGTGACCTGGTCGCAACCGATTCCGTTTTGTTTATTAACAAGATAGCCGTTAAAGCAAGATTAGCAACCAGCACTTATGCAGGAGGAGTCGTTCTCACTGCTGTTCAGCGCTCATGCCATCGTATAGCTAGCAGACTGGCCGATTTATTCTTGCTATACCAAGGCATTATCGACCAAATCATCATTCACAAACTCTCTCGACAGCTGGTGAATGTCGGCAACAATAATATTCAAGTGGAATGTCTAGCCCAAGTCCTGTTCGTCCTCATGTTCCGCTCGTATTTATTCGACGTGGTGCTGCAAGAAACGGACAAAACAGAAATCGGCGCGCTCGAGACTACCGACTTCCCCCTTCTTATGAAGCCTTTTATTCAGTTATTCTTCAAATATTTCACGATTACAGGTACATTTCCCTCGTATAATACACCTACTATCCCTCCCCTCACTCCATCCTCATTAGGCGACCAATTAGCTCATCACCACGCCGAAGCGCTGGAAAATATTTATGAAAAACTTGTGAAAAAGAGAAAGTTATGACTTACTGATGCGTGTGTATTGACCAACGTATATAAACCCGCTCCCTGTATGATAGATATTTCTTCTGTATTGTAAATTAGGGTTTTCTAGCCGGACTCCCTCTCCATCCTTCATCATCGCAAGGTAACTAAGTTTTGTACGGTTCGTATAGGCACCGGTACGATTTTGGTAATGGTACCGACATACATACGAGACGTGAGTGTGGTACCATCACTTCTCGTGTGTGCGTGCGTTAGTCAGTGAGTGATTGTGTGATCGATTGATCGATTGAGTGAGTGATAGGGTGATTTCTCTCTACCTGGAAGAAGAATGTTGGTGACACAAAAACTCTTTGTATTTCTATTCATTTTGCTGTGTTTCCAATTCACAAACGCAAGTGGAACATTGCGCAGACTCACAGCAAGTCGTAGCTTGCAGAAAGAGGAATCGCTGCTGCACAAGTCAAACATTGCGAGAAGATTATGCGGTTTAAAAGGAGGAAAAAAGAAAGAAAAATCTTTGAAAGATTTGCCTGACGAAGAGGAAGAGCAGGGCGAAGACGAGGAATATAATATTGTAAATAGCGAAGGAGGAGGAATCGGGGCATCGAATGAACTAGTGCGATCTCTTCAAGACTTGTGGACGAAGACACCACCGATGACGCAGATATATATTGGTGCTTCAGTAGTTATTACGTTAGGAACATTTTTATTGAATAAAAATAAATGGCCAAGTATATTGAACCTGGATTGGAAGCAGACGCTTGGGGGATTGCAGTTCTGGCGCCCAGTCACTTCCTTCTTGTTCTATGGTCCATTTGGACTGAACTACCTGCTCACTATTCACTTTGTATGGACGTATATGGGACAATTAGAGAAAATTAATTACAAAACACCCCAAGATTTCTTAGTGATGATGATATTTGGGGCTTCCACACTATTAGTAGGATACAGTGTATTAGGGTACGTGTGTCAATCAATAGCCTCGCATCTTATTCACTCACTCACTATCCTTGTATAGGTTATCACCACAATTTTTAGGGCATAATTTATCGACATTTTTGGTGTATATATGGGCCAGGATATTTGAGGGGACCGACGTCAATGTTATGGATCTCTTCGTAACCAAATCGGAGTTATTGCCCTGGTTTTTCTGCTTACAAACGCTCATATTAGAAGGCGAGTTGCCTGTAGCTGATTTCTTGGGCATTGTGGTGGGTCACTTGTACCATTACTTGAGTAAACGGAAGCTGCTAGGTACTTTCCATACTTCACATACTTTGCTACACTACATCCTCACACCTCCAACTCTTTAGTTGCTCCCGCATTCATCAAAGACATTTTTAACTCAGAGAATCTGAGGACAATTTATGCCAAGTTTGCTGAAGATTTCGAGTGACGCACTCGAAGTGCAGCTAGCAATAGAATAAACCACGCTGTATATAAAGAAGAAGTAAACTTTGACATCTTTTACATACAAATTACAAAATTACTCGTTTTTATCGTTACTTTCGACTGGCGCCAAGCATGATCTTGCTGATGCGCTCTGTTTCTTGATCGATGAATACTCTTTGCTTTCCTGGTAGTTTGGTGGTGACCTTTGCCTGCTGCATGTTGATGCTACTGACGGCGCGAGCAATACGCGCTGATAAGTCATTAGACTTACTGGTTGAAGGCACAACCTTCTTCTCGGGGAGTGTAACGGATGGTTCAATC
>JACCDO011851831.1_pt1 | contig 10850 bp, 8 predicted proteins | sample 7446101 | NCBI WGS metagenome assembly JACCDO01 (sample SAMN15323440, study PRJNA562643) | freshwater metagenome | isolation source: river surface water | place: USA:Blue River Watershed | collected 2017-08-16
CAAAGGTATTTTGATTGAAGTTTCCAGCATTCTTTCCAATGGCAACTGATCCAGTTTGACTAGAATATCCAGCGCTTGCGCCAATTGCAACAGTATTCGCTCCTTGTCCAGTATATCCCGCGTTTTGACCAACTGCAACTGCAGATTGTTTTTGGTTCATGTAACCCGCATTTAAACCAACTGCAATAGAATAAGTTCCTTGATTCGTGAACCCCGCATTTTCACCAATTGCAATTGTACTCATCATTTGATTGAAATACCCCGCATTTATTCCTAATGCAATGGATCCAGTTGCTTGATTATTATTACCTGCATTTATACCAACTGCAATAGAATAAGTTCCTTGATTATTATATCCAGCACTTGCACCAACTGCAATTGTATTAAAACCTTGATTGGTGTATCCCGCATTTTGACCAACTGCAACTGCGTTTATACCTTGATTTGTGTATCCCGCATTTTGACCAACTGCAACCGCTCCAGTTGCTTGAGTATTATATCCAGAGCTTTGACCAACTGCAACTGCATTAAATCCTTGATTTATGTAACCCGCATTTTGACCAAGTGCAACCGCTCCAGTTGCTTGATTGTTATAACCAGCACGATGGCCAACTGCAACTGTATATTGACCAAATCCAGTGAGTCCAGCTTGATATCCAAAATAAGAATTTCCAGTTGACTCAAGATTGTTCTGGTATCCATATTGAACTGTTTGATTGGTTGTTACTTGTTGAAATTGATTTGTGATATATATGTTCTGACCCGTAATAGAAGGAACAGCTAAACGACTAGTACCTGTAATTGTGTCTGCATAAATACTCTGACCAGTGAATACTGGGATGGCAATTTGTCTTGTTCCCGTAATATTGTCTGCATAAATACTCTGACCAGTGAATACTGGGATGGCAATTTGTCTTGTTCCAGTAATATTGTCTGCATAAATGCTCTGACCAGTGAATACTGGGATGGAAATTTGTATTGTTCCCGTAATATTGTCTGCATAAATACTTTGGCCAGTGAATACTGGGATGGCAATTTGTCTTGTTCCCGTAATAGTATCTGCATAAATACTTTGACCAGTTATGGTTGGCACTGACAATCTGCTTGTCCCAGTAATCGTGTCTGCATAAATGCTTTGACCAGTGAATATTGGGATGGCAATTTGTCTTGTTCCCGTAATATTGTCTGCATAAATGCTCTGGCCAGTGAATACTGGGATGGCAATTTGTCTTGTTCCCGTAATTGTGTCTGCATAAATGCTTTGGCCAGTGAATACTGGGATGGCAATTTGTCTTGTCCCCGTAATAGTATCTGCATAAATGCTTTGGCCCGTGATTGTAGGAACAGCTAATCGACTAGTACCAGTAATGGTGTCAGCATAAATGCTTTGACCGGTAATTGATGTTGATTGTAACAAGGGGGTTACAATGTTGATTACACCCGTAATGGTATTTGCATAAACAGATTGTCCCGTTATTTGTCTAGATGCTAACAAATTCGTACTTGTAATCGTATTTGCATAGATTGAATAACCAGTAATAGTTGGCACTGCCAATTTATTTGTTCCAGTAATAGTATCTGCATATATACTTTGACCAGTGAATATGGGTGCAGCAATTTGTCTTGTACCCGTAATGTTATTTGCATATATGCTTTGTCCAGTAATAATACTTGCATTCAAATTAGATGAAGTAATACTTGTTGCATTTATATCAGAATACAATATACCCGATGTGGCATCATATCTTATCTTTGGATCTGCAATATCTGTATACACATTTTTGAATCCCGTAATCGTATTATCCACAAATAATGGATACAATGAAGTGGCATTAGTTGAAGTTGTTTTCAAAAGAAGACTGTTTGCAGCAGTTCCTTCGATCGTTTGATTGAATTGATTCGATCCCGCCCAAATATTGTTAGTTGATAATATGTTGACTGGGGTCTGAACGTTCAATGAAGTTTGTAATGCAGAGTAATTCGATGATGCTTGGTAATGAGTACGAATTGTTCGACTTGCTTCACTCGAAGTTGCATACATTATAATACCAATTTTTGTATTACTACTAATATCGATTGATGGAACTGTTAATTCAGTACTATACGACCCAATATTTGGAGGATACGTCGATATTAAATCACTAATAGCAGATGTTGAATGCAATGTATTGTCAATATACAATTTGAAATAAATGCTAATATGTTCTGCATCGTTATTGGTAGGACAGCTTGCATAAAAACGTAATATCCATACTCCCGCTGGAATAGAGGAACCTAGACCAAGGGTGGATATATTGTTATAGAACCCCGAAATAAAATATTCTGTATTTATGTTTGTGCATAATGTGTCCACATAAGAATCAGATATATCTTGAGTTGCCGATAAAGTTGAATAAGTAGCATCAAATGGAACTGTTTTGTTTAAATACAAAATAAAAGAAGTGACGGGTGTAATGGTATCAAGGTATCCTTTTGTAACTAGATGACTTGAGTCAGTTGGAGGTCTTAAAGAAGCGGGTATATTTGTAAACACTACATTTTGACTAGCATCAATTGTTAGTGCATTACTTGAAATAGTAGAACTAGAATGTCCAATTGCATTTGTTTTTAATGCAGGGGCACTAACAACAACAGATCCAGTAATAGAGGATGCAAATATATTGGCAGCAGTTATGTTAGTTGCACCAATATTAGTTCCCGTAATAGTAGTTGCATTCAAATTAATAGTATTGATATTAGTTGCATTTACATTAGGAGCAGCAATGTTTCCAGTCGTATTTACAACTGTACCCGCATATAGTGTAGTAGCGTAAATGTTTTGACCACTAATGCTAGATGCGTTTATTCCGCCAGTTGCAAATATTTGTTTGCCAAATGTATTTATGCCAGACCAATCATTATTTGCTCCTAACAATCCACCCGATGCAGCATTGATCACAAAGGATTGCATGTATTTTTGATTCACTACTTTACGGTCTTCATCTGTGACAGATGGTCCCGTTGCTCCAACATACAAATTATTCATTCCAATATCAATATCATTGGTGAAAATAATGGGTGGAACTGTAGGTATAGGTTGTCCACTAAAGTATGGAGTATTCGCTAATGTTAGTGCAGATCCAGTTCTAAATTCATCATACTGGGTTACATTATAAACGATCCAACTTGTTAGGTTCTGATTAAAAGATGTTGCATAGTAAAACATGCCATACATATTGTTCACATTCACCGTATTCCACAAGTTAAGTGGTTGATTAAATGAAGATGCACCTTGAAACATATTGCTCATATTTTGAATACTGGAAGTGTTCCAATTATTGAGTTGTTGATTGAATGAGGTCGCATAATAAAACATATAACTAGTTGAAGTTAAGGAGGATGTATTCCAGTTATTCAGATATTGGTTAAATGAACTCGCATTGTAAAACATACTATACATGCTTTGAACATTCGACGTATTCCAATTGTAAAGGGGTCTATTGAATGTGATTGCACCTCTAAACATATCAGTCATATCAATAACATTGACAACAGACCACGAATTAATAGCACTGTTAAAATTCGTGCATCCCCAGAAACATTCATCTAAACTGGTATTGGACAAAATGGTAGGAGTATCACTTGCGGTAAATGTTAGATTCGGCAAATTTTTAAACTGGGATCCACCTCGTGAAAGAGGAATGGAACCAAATTGACTGATTGTGACTCCATTGGTACTTGCACTATAAAAAGATGAATGGCTATTAAATGTAAGACCATCATTGTTGTCATTGTTAGTGTAATCATAATAAATGGTCATGGAAATGAGGTTTGAAACATTGGTATATGATACATCTAATATTGTAAAACTATTTCCCGCATTATTAATTGGAATATAATCTTCAAAATTGGGAGAACCTAAACCAGTATATTCAAATTGATAAAGCAATGTTCCCAATACCATTATGTATTAAACAAATAAATTATTTGAAGGGGAACCACGAAGGGGAACTACGTTCCCCTTAAACCCCTCCTACAAACTACATTACTTTTATTTTAAGGGTTAAGTGAAGATGAACGTAGTTCCCCTAGTCCTATGTGGACTGATATTTTCACATTCATCACTAACAATATAATTGCCGTCAGTATAATTGTATTGATCGCATAGTGATTTATATTTTCTAATTTTTCATTTGACATATCTCCTTCAAATTTAGTTCGAAAAATAATATCCCAAATATCAATTCCATAATTGGTTGTTTTGTCCACGTGATGTAAAACATGTGTATTTGAAGGAAACAAGTAATAATTAATGTTATGAATAGTAGCATACATCAGACCCCATAAGGTAATCACATATAGATTCATTTGTTTGGCAATATAAAAGAGAACAATAAATGCTCCGGCTTGAACATAAAAATTAAGAGCAAATTCTGTCGCCACATTATGTAATTCTTTATTGATGGATGTATCATGATGAATTTCATCATGAAAATCTAACATCTTACAGAAAAATAGGATGAAAGGTTTTATGTATGGAATTTGAGGGATGAATCCTTCCTCGTCTAGTCTGTGAAATAATTCTTGAGCATTTATGTGATGGGAAATGTAATGACTGAAATATCCCGCTGCAGAAATAAATACGATTGTGAAAATTGCCCAGAAGAAGTTGGATTCTGAATAGTAAGCTATCAGCAACACACATACTAACAAAGTAAGGTAAAATGGATAGTTGAGATACATGGATTGATAAATGGGATGTCCTTTGATTTCTGCAATTAGAACTTCATATAGGGATGGGAATGGGGATGATTGATCTTCTTCTTTTTCCATAATAATATTGTTATTGTTATGGAAGAAGTAAAATATTCGTTTTATACTAACAAATCTAATATGGGAAGACAAATATCGGGGTTTCTAAAGAATATAGGAATGAAGTAGTACAATTTTGTATTCAACAATTAAAACGACTTGGATTGTCAGAAAAAACAATTGGCTTCTTTATGCGTGCATATCATGTGAATGTGCCCTTTTACTTTTTTATTGCCACGATTTATGGGTCATATTTGGTCAATGTAGGTTTGTTAGTGTTTTTAATTGGAGCATTGATTTCTTTTATTGTCTTTGATGGATGTATTTTGAGCCGTATTGAAAGTGCTTTGGACAATGAAGATATAACCGTAGTTGATCCCTCATTGGAAATATTAGGATTAGAAGTGAACAACAAGAACCGATTGTATATTTCGTATGTGATTGCGGGCTTGTATTTGGTGATGGCTTTTTTCATATTTTGGTTTCGATTTCATAGTGGAGACATCTTTGCTCCCCCCTCATTGGCTGGAGGAGGATCTGTTCTTGTACCCGAATAAGGAAAGGGATCACTCTAACAATTTTGCATAAAATGTTTTAAGTAATTATTAATTTAAAAATGACAAATAACTATAATTATGAAAATTTGTTTAGGATTTTATGGTTTTATTAGAAAAAATATTACACACGAAAATATTACTTCATTCTTAAATATATTGCCACCAAACAGTGAGATTGATATATACATATATACACCAAATAAATTTAATGAATTTGACAGTGAAACAATCACATATGAACAGATTCATTCATATGTTTGTGTATTTAATAATACACCTCAGATTAAAAATATATTTATCAGAGTCTATGAGTATGATCCTCGCGTTTTTATATTAAAATCAAAAGAACACAACTTACCATTTAAAAATGCATATAATAATTTATATCATTTCAGAATACTATCATTGCATTATTCGATATCAACATTGTGTGATATTATTCAAAATAGCGGTATTTCATATGATACTAATATTATTACAAGATTTGATATATTTCCATCTATAAAATCTCTAGGTAATTGCGTACATGTTATGACAGACAATTTTGTATATATTTGGCGAACTATTCCATATGAAAGCAAAGATGATGCAGAAGATAGAATTATTATTTGTTCTCAATATGTATTAAATTTATTGTCACAGTTATATAATAATTGTGCATATAATGTAATATATTGTGCAGAACCATTTTATTTTTATAGTGAAAGAATAATTGGGGGATATCTCAAATTTTTCAAAGACATATTGTTAATGGATCAAACTAATATTGATATAGGATTATCTCCAGTAATTGGTGACAAATATACAGAACAATTTCAAAATGAATGCTACAATTTGTTAAAAATATATAACATTGAATATTAATTTTGCCTTTATTCTTAAAATTCAATCTCTTCTTCTACAATGCTTTTAATATCCATTTTAATGGCATTGTATATTTTGGTCTTCATTTTGTTATATATATCATTCGGTGTATAACTAATATCAGCTAGTTTAGATACGGTTTTCTGGTACTTGTCCGAAACAGCTTGATTTTCAAGAATTTCTACTTCGTGTTTCTTTTTCCATTCATTCAACCATAACCATAATTGGGTTTCCACGTGTTTAAACAATTTGGTGAAACTTGGAACTTCTGCCACAAGCCAGGTATTGCTAGTATACACATAGAACGTTTGTGTTTTTCCAAATGCATAAAGTGGAATAACTTGTGTTTCAGAAATTGCACTTGAAATAATATTGGAAACTGTTTCGACAATGTTGTTGTCAAATATGTATTCAAACTGCATCTTTTTGACTGGAATTGTTTTGACCCAATCAGCATAATTCATGGCGGGAACAATATTGGTGTTTAACCATTCGAAGACTCCAACTTTCTTCTTCTTCGTATTGATGATTGTTTCCAAGACTTCAATTTTCTGTTCCATGGCATTACACTTCAATGTGAGTTGTTGAAGCAAATAACATAATTCGGAATAAGACGGGAGTTCTACATTTTGACTAGATTTGGGTGGAATAAATTTACACGCAATCAAATGTTTTTGATACGGGGAATCTTTTACAAAGACTTTACTACAAATAGGACAAGTTGGCATATTTACATGAGATAATGAAGATGTTTTCAATTTATAATTTTAGTTCAATTTTATCTAGGGGGGCTTTGCCCCCCTCAGACCCCCAAACTACGTTCTAGAATGCAATCATTTGCTTCTTAAGGGAACTATTGGTTTCCCTATTTTGTTAATGTATATTATATGATTGCTTTCAATATTAATCCAGCCACCAAAGACAAATTTGATCATATTTGCCATCGATGCAGTGATGGAATCACTCAAATGCAAACGGATAAAATTATTCGAAACATGGTTCGCATGCCAGCTTCATTGCAAACCATGAATGTAGCTTCTGCTCATGTCTATAATAACTGCAATCAAGCGTCCACTATTAACTGGAATCAATTTAGTGACCGCAATATAGCCCATATTCAGAAGGTTATTGTTCCGTCCCGAGGTAGTAGTACAAGACGAACACTTACTCGGGCTCGCCCCGGTGCTTGCTCGGCCGGCGGAGCCGGCATTGATGTGAAACACGGTTCTTATGACCGTTATTTAGCAAGATTAAAAGGAAAATCTTGTAATCCCGTCAAAGTATCCACTGATGCACAATTCTTGACATCGGGGGTAGATTTTGAAGAAAATGATTTTTGTTGGGCGCTACGAGACTCGATGGATGGTCCTTTTTACAAAGCAGTTGTCATGGAAGTCATTGTTCCCAATTCTCAATACAGAATTCAATTTTTGGTAGATGGTCTTGTGGATGGTGTTGATTATTATAAGACCAAGTCGGAATTGTTATTATATACTTGTGGTTGTTAGTATGAACAATGATTTTATGTGGCTTTATAAAAAGTTAATATATAGTAGAAAAAGGTACTTAAAGAAATAACAAATAAATAAGTATACAAAAGTATCATATATGCTTTGTTAGCTCAGTTGGTTAGAGCGTGTGACTGTTAATCACAAGGTCGTAGGTTCGACTCCTACACAGAGCGATTTTAAATGTTTAACTTCTTCAAGAAGTTAAATATCTATTATATTAATATACAATGTTTAGTATGGTTTTTCACACAAGCAAAACAGTTGTTCGTCCCGCCATTCGTTCTGCTCCTTCTCCAAGTCCAAGTCCATTTTCTGGATCGATGATTAAGAATGCCAATTCGGGCAGATCTGGATGCAGTGCATGTGGCAAATAATAAGGGGAACTATTAGACCCCCCCTTAAATATTTATATTGCACATTATACAAAAATAAATGTGTAAATCGTCGTCGAGTTAAAAATATGCACACCAAAAAAGTGGTATTGGCTTCTAAAAATTACAATATCAAATTCTCAGTGCTTGATAGTGTATTTATGAGCAAAGTTATTCTTACCACATGTAGTATTGATATGCTTAAAATTTAAATGAGGGGTCTTATGGGAACGTAGTTCCCCCATAAAATCACGGTCTTTGAAGTTAGGAGGCACACTTTAATTGATGGATCCGTTGTTTGAGTTCTTTCATTTCACGTAATAATGAAATTGTAATGGCATTCCATATGATTCCTTCCGGCTCTTTTGTTTCATCCAAATAAGCAAATGCTTTATTTTGTTGAAATGCTTCTTCTGCAATCAGACCAATGTCGGGTGATCCATCTATCTTATATTTGAATTCGCGTGGTTCCAAATTATACACTGGTTTTGTGTTAGTGTAATTTTCAATGTCATATTTGAATCGTTGAGAAGAACTATTGTAAAATATTTCTTTGCTTGTAGAATCCCAACTGAGAAGATTGGATGCCAAATGAGGTCCCGCCACGGGTTTTACAAACAATCCGTTGTTAGTTGGAGTAATGTTATTACTTGGATCTGCACCAATAGAAATGGCTCGATAATTATGAGATTGTATATTTTGACCAATTGCAACACTATATGTCGGTTGATTGGTTTGACCCGCTCGAAATCCAATCGCAACTGTATTTTCTTTCTGATTATTTTGTCCCGCTTGAACACCAATGGCAATTGCATTGGTTTGTTGACTATTTTGCCCCGCTTGAATTCCAACTGCCACCGTGGCTTCTCGTTGATTGATTTGCCCCGCTTGAGGACCAATAGCAACTGCATCTGCTCCTTGATTTGTGTTTCCAGCACTATATCCGATGGCAATCCCTTTTTGATCTATAATTCCCGCACTAGTTCCTAAGGCAATAGCAGCAGTTTGTTGACGCAAATTACCCGCAGCTGAACCAACTGCTACCGCAAGCGTATTTTGCTGTAATAAGCCAGAAAGATTTCCTATACCAACCGATGTTTTTTCAATATGATTAACATCATCTATTGTTTGATCAGTGGATGTATGACTAACACCTAACAAAATACGGGATGAAAATATTTTCCAATCCTTAGTTACATCATTGTATACAAAATAATCTCCCCAATGGGCTCCTCGAGGAATATTGGAGGCATTGCCACCAGTTGGTAATGGAACAGCTAATAAAACAAGTGGACATCGACCAACTCCAGACATATATACAAGGGTTAGAAAATAGGGTTAGGGGAACTACGTTCCCCTCAGACCCCTCCCTCAATTTGGATCATAGCTGAATACCTTGGTTCCCTTAGAAGAACGTAGTTAAGGAGGGATCATAAGGGAACCTAAGGTTCCCTTACCCCTTCTAGGTCATCTAATTCTTTTCTTAGTTTCTTTAATTCTGCCACCAAATACGTGGTAATTACATTCCACTGAATACCTTCTGGTAATTGGTCTTTATCTAAATAAGCAAAAGCTGGATCACATTCAAATGCCTCTTCAGCAATAAGACCAATATCTGGTTGATCCGTTGATTTGTATTTGAATTCTCGTGGCTGAAGATTATATACTACTGAAGTATCTTTTGTTAGTGGTGCAATATCATATTTGTATCGCTGGGATGATCCGTTATAATATATTTCTCCAGTGGCCGTATCATAGCTTAATACATTCGAACTACTTCGAGGACCATTAATTGGCCTAACATAAAATCCACTATTGGCTGTTGTAATTGGCGAGGGTTCTGCATTCAAAATAATACTGTTAGGAGCTTGATAATTAGACCCCGCTTGGTATCCAATGGCAATTGAATTATTTCCTTGTGCATATTCCCCCGCTCCGTTTCCAATAGCAATACAATTAATACCTTGGTAATCCAATCCGGCATTGTTTCCTATAGCAATTGAATTGGCACCTTGCTCTAGATTTCCCGCCAGTTGTCCTATAGCAATCGCATAAGTCCCTTGACTTGTTTCTCCCGCTTGAGGTCCAATTGCAATACCACTTGTCTTCTGATTATTTTTTCCCGCCATTTGTCCAATTGCAATGGCATAAGGTTGTTGTGAGTTCTCACCCGCTTGATCGCCAATTGCAATACAATTTGTTCCTTGCTGATTCGTTCCAGCCAATCGACCAATCGCAATCGCACTAATTCCTTGATTGCTTTGCCCCGCATAAGCTCCTAGAGCCACTGCTGCTCCACCTTGGAAATATCTTCCCGCATTGATTCCCAAATGGACTGTGCTCGGTTCATTTACCCATTTTCCACTTGCTGAATCGGCATTCCAATATAAGTAGGAACCGTAAACGGATCCCTTTTCGGGTTCAACTAAGGATCCTCCATCTGGATTTTTGGAAGAAGCATTTAAAAGAAATAATGGGCATCGTTCAATCGTAGACATATCTTATTATAATTTAAAAATACAATAATTCAAAAACAATAATTTAAATCTTGGAGCAATATAAACAAATGGACAGTCAATTTGATTTGAGTATTCAGCACTATAATGTTAGGGAATTAGAAGAAATATTTGAATTACCTCCTAGTTATGATGCATCCATTGTAGAAATGAAAGAAACAAAGATGCGACAAAACATCATGTCTGATCCAACAGTGGACATGTCTGTTAAAATGAGAACAGTTCAATTCTTAGGTGATG
>JACCDO012245042.1_pt1 | contig 10850 bp, 6 predicted proteins | sample 7446101 | NCBI WGS metagenome assembly JACCDO01 (sample SAMN15323440, study PRJNA562643) | freshwater metagenome | isolation source: river surface water | place: USA:Blue River Watershed | collected 2017-08-16
AAATTTAAGTACGTAAGCCTTCGTGGATATGAAATACATTCTGTTTCATCGACATGGTCACCGCACTCCCACAAAGACATTGACCAACTTTGATTGGTCGAAACATTATATTTCGCAAAGTGAAGTGCTAAAATTAAATAATAAATTTCTAATAAAGAATCATAATACTCAACAGAAGAAACCATATGATCTCCATACAGGAGGTGGGTATCTCACTTTAAAAGGACTGAAGCATCTTAATAACGTGGGTACCTCATTGTTGAGTAAGTATCCAGTATTAGAGGCTATAGCTAATACTCCTGAAAAACTAAGTAAACAAATATTTGCGTACTCCACTAATTATGCGCGGACGCAACTGTCAGTTCAATCTCTTTTAAATGGTATGAATCATTTATTCCTTACATTAATCTATATTGACTCTATCCATACATATATTTCAGGTTTGGTCTATAGTAACGCAACAACTAGAGACATTGGTGGATTAACAATCAATGTACGTGATGTTAAAAGTTGTGGAATGTCTTTTTATGATGGTTATAAAGAGTTAGCATCATCATTAATGAGTAAAATACAACAAAAAGAAGCATTTATTGCCATGGACTCTAGTCCCAAGATTACAGAACTAAAAAATGAAATGATTTCACGTTTTCCATCATTAAAATTACAATTACCCAGTTTACCCAACGACTCTAAGTCTTTCCGATTTGATTGGTTAACGCTTTTTGATTACTACAAGTGTCACGCAGCACATGACGCTCCTATTGATGATGATATGATTATTCATGAACAAACTGTGTCATCCTTTATGTTACATCGCTTTCATATGTATTACAGTGATCCTCACTTCTTAGCTTATGCATCACAATCTATGTTGAATGACATTATTAAAGTGATAAAGAAAGAGAGCAGCCGCGACGAGCTCCACGTATTCTCCTGCCATGATGTGACAATCTTGGCTTTGTTGCACTCGTTAAGTGCCAAAGATATCAGTTCATGGCCACCATATGGTGCCACTTTGCTCTTTGAAATTAATTCAGAAAATGAAATAAAAATTTATTATAATGACCAGCTCTTAGAGCGGAAAAGTACTAACAATACATTATTAACTATCGAGGATTTACAAAATATAAATACACAAAATGATCAGCTGATACAACAGCACACAAGTCAACTATGACATCTGCATGTGCTGTTTTAATATATTAAGGATGTTTTGTTTTGTAAATTTTATTCCTAATTCATATTCTAATGCTACTAATGCAGCTACGACTTCGCCATTCTTGTAGATGCTAACAATTGGATAAGAAACGGGATCTAAGTCCATCTCAGTCTCGTTTACATTCATTTTGATGATATTTACATTGGGTAACAGTCTTGCATCATGAATATCTTGTAAATACTCATCTAACTGATCACATGAAGGGAAATCTGGATGATACGAATGAACAATGACATAGTTATATGCTTGATTTTCAATTTCTTCAATGAAATTATCAATAGTCACATCTCGAATAATATTTTTATTGTTTGTCCAATTAAATGCTTGATCTAATTGTGGTTCACGATTAGTATCACTCATTTCTTCCAATCTTTTGCGTCGATATTCACTAAAAAATGCCTCATCATCATCGATATCAGCAATATTATTTTCAATTCTATTTATATTTTCATCTGGTTTCACTTTACATCCTTCTGCAATTCTAGTTAATACACTTTTCCGAAATACTTCCTTTTCTTGGCGATCAACTTCTTTCAACTGTTCATTCATATAGTAGTCATTCAACACTCCCTTCACACCAGTCTGTGTAGACTGCATGCGTCGCATTACTATTTCCCTTCGCTTTTCATCTATTTGAATATTATCTACATTTTCAGAAGGTGAATCACCTAATGATCCAGTACACGAAACCTCCAACCCATTCACAATTCTGTACTCTAAATCTCTACTTGACATTGAATTATGTGCGATTCAAAATATGACTAACGCACTTTCTTTTTTTCTACCATTTTAAACAGTTGAATTATTCCCCTGGGCCGGGGAGCGGCCAGCCGGGGAGCTGTGCACGACGCTGCGTTGAGTGTGCTTATTCGTAAGAACAACAGAGGAAACTAGTCCATATTTACACGAAATTACATATAACTCTATGATTTTAATTAAGCGGTTAGTGAAGTAATAATTGATTTAGCTTTTTCATACGCCCCAAAGTATACAAATCCACCGATACTTATCCACATTACCCTCGGTCCGATCCCACTAAACAATTTACTATGTCCACCATTACCACTTGCTTTTCCTTCATGATACACCCTTTGCAATGTATCCATAAAACCTTTATAAGGCACCCCGTGGACATCAACTGCTAACATTAACCTGGTTTTAATGACATCTAATGGGGTTGTTATTGCTGCTGCAATGCCGCCAGATATTGAACCACATAGTGCAGCTTCATAGGAGTATACTCCATTTTTATTACCATTCTTTAAACGGTAATCAGATATATAAATTTTAAATTTCTCATATATTGGAAATTGTATCAATGAAAATGGGATTTCACGCATTAAAGTTACGCCAAATCCAGTGTATAAACCTCTCACGCCTTCCTTTGTTAGAATATTATTTACAGTATTTGTTATACCAATTGACATACCAGCCTGTATACGTTGCTTTACAACTTCCGTAGGAACCCTTATGGTACAAGCAACTACTTCCCCCATAGATGCTGCTATCATATGCACTCCAGCAGTTGGAATACTCATATTTCTTTGATTATTCATTAATATTTCTTTCATTTTTTCATATGTTGCAAAAAAAAGTGCTGATCCAGGTGCAGAACCAAGTGCAGCTGCTCCTAATCCTTTGTATACCCCAGAAAACCCTCCCGATTTCAAAAATCCTTGTGATGATTGTAATCTGGTCTTTATCGTATCTAACGGATACAAGCTTATATCTGTAACAGTGCCTGCAACACCACCAGCCAATAAACTCATCAAAAATGATGATTGAACTTCCTTTGGTCTCACCTTAGTGTCTGATTCCTTACTCATTCTCAAAAGGGCAACGTTTTTAGCTGTCGATCACTATATAGAGCACTATACTCCTAGCTCCTATACAAATATGTATACAATTATGAAGCAATCAGTCAAACTACTGTAACAGAGGTCAGTGTGACGTCTTCCTTTTGGTACTTTTTTTTTGGCGATGACTCCTTGGTAGGTAGATAGGTAGGTAATCCCTATATTCCGCGGTCCTCATTAAAAAAAGTCTTCAATACAGTAGTAATAAGAATACAAAAGCACAAATTTAATTCCATTTTCTCCATTTTTTAAATGAATTCTTATAATTTTTATTTCTTCCCCCTATCAAGCTAGTGGGACTAACCTTGGTAAGTCGCGGACTGCCGTTGCTTCCTCCTTCTTCACCTACATTTTCGGTCAAAATATGTTTCCTTTTAATGATTGTTTTGATGATATTCTTGTTCTTTATGCCCCATTCTTCGCTCAATTTATTGATTAATTCATCGTTGTACATACTCGTGGGTGATGTATTGGCACTCTTATTACTTTGTATGTACTGTGGTGTTGATCCCTCAAATGCAAGCTCGGTGGAAATAGTCAAGTTTGACTTGATTCGATGAGGAATTTTTGATGGTTTTGCCTGAGTTGGGGGTGTTGGAGAGTGCATATTCCACGCTTTCATGTCTTCGATATGCTGGCGACGATAGTCGATTGGTGGCGTGTACTTATTGTCATCACTACCCGCAGCACTATCACCCCGAGGTTCAACTGGGGATTCAACCGAGTCAGGGGAATCACTAAATATAACTTTATGTGATATAGTAGGAGTCTGCAATATCTCATCTGCGTATTCGCGGACATTTTCATCGATATATTCTTCTAAATTTATGTCAATATTCCAGTTGATGCTGGTATCAATCTGCTGGATTCCATCCCTCGAGCTGGTATCAATCTGCCGGGTTCCATCCCTCGAGCTGATACCAATCTGCTGGATTACATCCCTCGAGCTGGTCTGCTGGATTGCATCACTCGAGCTGGTACCAATCTGCTGGATTGCATTACTCGAGCTGGTACCAATCTGCTGGATTACATCACTCGACTTGCTGGGAATGATGTAACGCTTTAGTAGTGATGCTATTGCCGCGTTTACAACATTCTCAATGAAAAGAGAGTGGGTAACGAAGGTGTTCGTATCAACTCCTTCACTGTTATCGGCAGCTACATCTTTACTTGGCGACATGGCATTTATTTTTTCTAGCTCGTGTTGATATCTAACCAACAACAATTCCTTTTCGTTGCTTATGCGACTAATAGTGTCCCTGATGTGCAAAATATTATTAATTTGACCGTATGATTCTTCGTTGAACATGCGCATCTGTTCTTGCTCCTGGAGTGCGACTCTCGCAGAATTTATTTTTCCGGCTATATTCTTTGCTATAACGATACGGTTAAACCCTTGCAAAGTACGCACCGCTTGCTGCTGAAGGTCTTTCATTATGTTATATCGCAGCAAAAATTCTTCTTTCTTCTTCTCTCTAGTTAATTTACTCTTTTCTTCTGTGACACCTGCACCTAGTACAGGAGTCACATTAGCATCCTCTATTAGTCGTATTAAATCGTCCAAAATCGAACTTATTTGCACTTCATCATCCTCAACTGCATTAGTAGCCGCGGGTGCTTGTGTGTTGGCTATTTCTGTTAAACATATCAACTCATTCAAAATCGAACTGATTTCATGTGCTGCAGTATCATTATTATCACTATTATTATGTTGAGAGTCAGTGCTAGACCCAGTTATGGGCCCAATGCTGTCGTCATTGGAGATAACCGACTGGTTTACGATGAACTTTATATTCTTTTCAAACAATTTCATAATATATTCGTTGCAAGCCTTTCTTTTATACCCCTCATATCTCGGCTGAAATTTATTTGGAAGGTTGTCTATATTACCATCAACTTCTAGCAGTAGAATTTGCTTTTGCTGATCTATTTTGCGAATAGTATCACGCAAATGTAAAATTTTGTTGATTTTATTGTATATTTCCTCACTTTCCATGTGTTCAACCTCATTTAAACGTCTGTTCTCAACTAATCTAGCCAACTCTCGTTTTGTATTCTTTGCTTTTATAACACTATAAAATCCTTGCAATACACGACATGCACCGAGTTGTAACTGTTTCATTTGAGATAATTCTTTTTGATAAAGTCTTTTTTTACGTAATTTTCTCTGTCGTCGAATATATTCGTAGTAACTTTCATTATATTCTTGACCATCGACCTCCTCTCCAATATCGCTGTCATGAGAGTCAAGTTGTGAAGCCCGTTCCTCGTAAATATTCAAGAATTGTTGTACTAACGATTGCCAAGGCGATATCGATGCTTCGGCAGGTGTAATGAATTCACCCGATGAATCCCAAGGATAATTCATTTATTAACACAGAAGCCAAAAAAAGAAGTCCATTGAATAGCTAGAACGATGTAAAATATAGGAATGGACACTTCGCCGAAGTGAGAGGCATGGTACCAGTAACTGCACCACGGTTATGTGTCTTCGACAAATCTCGAGGGATTAAGGAAAATTGGGCACTGATGATTCACTTGATCCAGAATTAGTGTAACTATAATACGAGAGAGGGTTCAACCTAACCAAGATCTACTCCGCAAATTAGTGTAGTGGTCTTACTACCTCCACACAATAAATAAAATGGAATGTCGTGCCGGTATGCCTCGGACAAGGCAAAGGTAAACCGAACAAACGTTAAGAAGGAAGTTGAACCTCCGTTGGAGGTAACCCAGTTTGATAGTACAGTATGCTGCCGGGGCTATCCAAAAGCGCTGTATTAGTTGGTGGCGGCATTGTGCTGCTAATCCTCTGTGTAGGATACTTATTACTAGCCTTGGGCAGAAGCATGTCCAGATCATTTGAGTCGGCTTTATTGTTAATGCAAATGAAGCTAGTGGATTTAGTAGTGAGTATATTTATATCAATATTGCTTACATATGCGTTTAGCAATGGCGGAAATAATAGTAATACATTCATAGGATCTGATTACTATGCAACCGTTAATATTAATTCTTATTCGCTATGGTTCTATCAATGTTGTCTTCTAGTACTCTCTCTGTCATTTATATCAAATATTAGTGTCTATTTAGTCAAATCATTATGGGAATATGCTTTATTTGCTTTGTTCTTTGGTTCTGTGATATATCCCATCATATTCCATTGGTCTTGGTCGTCGTCTGGATGGGCAAGTCCATTCAGATCATCATATAAAGATAATTTACTTAATGGTTGTGGTCTATTAGATTCTGGCGGTGCTATTGTTGTTTATTACACTTCAGCATGTACAGCATTTGTGCTTTCATTTTTTCAACCAACCGATTTGAGTGAAATAATTACCAAAGTTAAACCAAAATTAAGTAAGTCTCAAGTGATGATGTATAATGCATGTAACATTGTCGGTATTATCTTAGTATGGGCTGGGTCTGTGGGTTATTATTGCATAAATAACCTCCCAACAAATTTGAATACCATCGAAGAAGTGATAGGAGTGAGAGCCATCAATACTTGCCTTGGTCCTGCTACAACCATCATAATAACGCTGCTTTTGCTCAAGTATTATTCTAGTTATTACGACAAATCATTCTACCTGCGTCATGTCGCCAATGCTACTATTTTGTCCATCATCGCTATTAGCAGCGGTAATTCTGTTGTCAATTTAGAGGGTAGTTTTGCCGTGGGCTTTGTTATTGCATTTCTTTATTACATTATACACACAATTTATGACAGATATTTTCGAGAGCCAAACCAGCGTAGTATTGAGTTTGACCAAGACATTCAAGTCCTTGTTAGTGTATTAATAAGTGCAATATTTAGTGTTATTGCCACTGGATTCCTGGCCTCGTCTAAAGGCTACACGCTCTCACTTCCTAGCGGATACGATTACTCGGATAATGTCAATAGCAGTGAGAATGAGCACCGAGTTAACACTTGTAGTGGTGCATTTTATGGTGGTTCTGGTGCCCAACTTGGTACAAATGTTGGTGTTGTTCTCTCAGTGACGGCTTTTATTATTCCATCAGTAGGTCTATACCGAGCACTGTTGCACCCATTACTAAAACATTTTGTGACATATTTGATAAGAAAACCGTTGGAAAAAGTAGTCAACAACGAGCTTTATGTCACAGCCACGAGTGGTACAGATGCGGATAATGTGGATCGAAAAACTGTTGAACCAAGTGAGGTGGTGATTCCTAAAATAATAGAAACAGATACTCTTTCCTTTGGACTAAACGCTGCGAATAAGCCAGTTGAAGACTTTATGAGTACCGACGAGTTTGAAGCAGCGCATGGTTACTGTTGGGATTACATCATAGTGTTACCGGCAGTAGCACCATCGAATTTTGGTGATTGTTCTATTCCTCCTGAGTCTATTCGCATCATTAATTCCTTGCAGAAATATGGGTTAGAAACGTATAACTACTTGTCTGTGCAGAAGGATGAGATATATGTCAAGATCCGCGCTGACCCGAAAAGAGTCATGTTTCAGGCGGATATTGAGAATATAAAAGTGTTACTTGAAGAAGAAGAGTTAATGCAAGCAACACAGAAGGGCTTCCGCGGTGTTATTAACGACAAGGTTATTCAAGTTAAACCGTTTCTTATCTCGAAAGGAGAGGAGTACACTACTATACGCCCTTATCAGTACATCTACGCGCCGTTTGACTACGATGAACATAAAGCAAATCCTAAATTATATGCTAAATTAGCCGAAAATAATGGGAAAGTAATCAGTGAGGTGCTGCGACTGAAACTCATCGACCGGATCATTACTGGCGACGGTATTGGCTGCTGCAACTTCCATATGAAGAGATTAATATCCGATGGTACAGTACTTGGTTACTATCCGTTGCATAAAGAAGAAAAATTGAAAGAATTAGCTGAGAAATGGCTTGATTGGGGTCAAATGCCTTGGAAGCAACCAAACGGGATAATCAAGTGTTATTTCGGTGAAAGAGTTGCTTATTATTTCATGTTCTTAGCTTATTATATTACGTGGCTCATTCCTTTATCGTGCGCGGGACTCCTGGTAACCTTGCACGGTGTTATCTTGGCCATCGTCCATGGGTATGAACTCACTCACTCTTACTTACTCACTTACTCACTCACTCACTCTTACTTACTCATTCATTAGGTCCGTGGTGCAAGCTTTTCAAGAGCTATATTCGCTGCCTTTCTTCTGCTTTTCTATAAGCATATGGACTAATTTATTCCTGGTTAATTGGAGATGCAACAGCTCATATCACGCCTTGAAATGGGGTATGGTTGACGCCGAAGAAATAGAAATGGAGCGAGAAGAATACGTCGGGACTGTGGTACCATCACATATCACTGGTAAGCCAATAAAGCAATATCCTAACAGAGAGAAGCGACGTGCACAATTGGCGTCAAACATGGTTGTAACAGTCTTCATCACTGTTGTTATTACGCTTCTTGGACTAGTATTTTACTTGAAATTTCGACTTCGCACTAATGCGTTGTCAACCGGCGACTCGAGCGATATTGAAGAATTTGCTCTTGTACTAGCTGATGCTATTAATGCATTTCAAATCCAATTATTTCAACTGATTTTTAATCGGTTAGCCCGCTACTTGTGCAAGCGAGAGAACCATCGTACCGACACCGAGTTTCGGGACTCATTAATACTCAAGCTATTTGCATTCAACTTTGTTAATAGTTATTTACCTTTATTTTATATTGCATATATCAAGAAGGCAATCGGGGATCAATGTTCCTACAACAGCTGTCTCACTGAGCTGTCCAAATCCATGTGTATTATCTTTGTATCACGTCTACTTATTGGGAACATAACTACCTACTCAATCCCTCGGATCAAACGGTATCTAAGAGAGTTAAAAGAGTCAAAAGCTATTCATTCCAAGAAAATTACACCAAATTTAAGTGAAAAATTAGCAAATAGTGGTCGTAAATTAAAAGAATCAGTGCAAGAGATGAGTGTTATACGCACTGCAACAGAGTTAGGGCATTCCATAACGTCACTCGGAGATACCATCTTGAGTAACGTCAATGAGTTAAAAAATGAAGTGGAAAATATGATACATTTTGATCGAAATCAATTTTCAGAGCCTGAAAAACAGTTCATGTTGGACACCTACGACGAGAACTGCACGCAAGACTACAACGAGGTCTCTATTCAGTTTGGTTACATCACATTGTTTGCTAGTGCAACTCCCTTCTCGCCACTTCTTGCATTGTTTGCAAATTATGTTGAGTGTCGCAGTGATGGATGGAAGTTATTGACTGCATTCCGCCGTCCTTTTTGCAAGGATGGAGAGGATATTGGCAGTTGGGAGTCTATCTTTCAAATCTTTTCATTCATTTCTATATTCACAAACGTCGGGATCGTATTATACACCAGTGATATCTTCATGGTTACCTCCACGTATGTCAGACTTTGGTTAGCTTTTTGTTTTATTTTCTTGGCATTTACCTTGCGACATATAACTGCTAGCGCATTTACCCGTCACTCATCAGATGAAGCAGAAATACAAATTAAAAGACAAAATTATATTATTTCCAAGATATTTGATCGGGTTCCCGATGAGGACGAGGAGTTGGACCAGGTACTCACCTACTCACTCACCTACTCACTCCTACTCACTCACCTACTCACTCACCTACTCACTCATCTACTCACTCACCAGCAAAATATGAACCGAAAGTTAGACAAGTTGAACGAGAAGAGGCGACGAATGACTATCAATCAAAAGGATGTTGGTTTTACCAAGCCAGGGATGTAGATGAAACCTTTTATATTGTATTCTATTGTAATATTGTAACACCTTATTATTGTTGTTGTTGTTGTTGTTGTTGCTGCTGTAACTCGACTCACAGTCTAAGAGCATGAGCTGTAAAGCGTTGAAGTGGTGCGCTGTTCCAAGCCCTCGTCCTTCAAATTAGATGTCAAAGTTAGAAGTCGAATTTGACGCTCAGTAGGTGAACCGTTGTGGCTAACACACATGTCACTAGACTATATACTGACTGACGCACTTAGCAGTCACGAAGACGAAGTAAAAGCAGAAGCATCATTCAACAAATCAAGAGAATTCGCGCACTAAACTAGGATAAGAATTGATTATTCGCCGTCAAAGTGTCGGCCTTGCTTGTGGAAGCTGTATTTCGATACCTGATCCTGCAGATTACATCAAATAAGTTCTATTACTTAAGTATACCAACCTGAACCTAATAATTATAATAAGTTCCTTGCGAATCCCCTCCGGCATCATCTGTGCTTCCCTCTGCGCCTCCGCCACCGCCTCCGCCACCGCTTCCCTCGTCCCCATTCTTCTTCTTCTCTTCTTCAATAATGATAATGAGAATGATAATAAAGATCCAGAAAAAGGTCCAGAATGATTTTCTAGGATTCGCTCTTATTGTTTCGATGCAGTTCCAGAATGAACGTTTCTTCTTCTCTCTGGATTTCTCTTCTTTGCGCTTCAACATTTCGTCGGGAGAATTGAATAACTTCAAGAAAGCCTCAATATTAAAGGAAGCATGAGGCTTATGCACTGGTTGTACATCTATTACACCATGCTCAAATTGGGTTCTATGATCAGCAAGAACATTAACAAAGTTCTTTGCTCTCAAGAATGTCTCACTAGATTTGCTTTGATCTGGGACTCTGCATCTCATTTTACATTTCATTACATTGTTATTATACATATTTTTGTATACTAATGTAACAAAAATATCATCAACACCACCTTTAGCGACTGTCCATTCAACACCATCCGCTTCACTGATCACTTTGACG
>JACCDO011709168.1_pt1 | contig 10849 bp, 6 predicted proteins | sample 7446101 | NCBI WGS metagenome assembly JACCDO01 (sample SAMN15323440, study PRJNA562643) | freshwater metagenome | isolation source: river surface water | place: USA:Blue River Watershed | collected 2017-08-16
CCAAAGTTATTCATATTTTTTTCTAATTCTTTATCATTATTATTATTTAATAAATCTATAATTAATTCAAATCTTTCAAAACTAATTAATGGGAAATATATATTAACATAAACTTCATAAACATTTCTTTTTTTATTTGAATCACTATTATAATTTAAACCAAACTCATTTAATATATCAATCATATATATTTCATTGTTTGTCATAAATTGTTCGTAATCTCTTAAAATTAAATATTCATCATCTTCTCTCTTAATTTTAACACCAAAACTATCTTTCAAATAACTTAAATTATTACGAAGATTTTCATAAACTGCTAAATTTTCATTTGGTTTTACATCAATCATTACTAATTCATTTCTACGTATCCATTTTTGACCTAACATAACTCTATCTATAATACTATTATTATTGTATTCAGACCAAAAATATGTATATTCAGGTAATAATTTGACTTCACCTTCATCTGAACTAAATTTATTACTTAATGGGACAGAAACACATACTTTATTTCTAATAGTTCTAATATTATCATCCATATAAATAAATTGTTCTTTGATATATGTTTTATAATAAACATCTTCCAATTTAACATCATAACTAATATCATCTATTTTTTCATTAAATTCAACTTCCATTCTATCAATATTTTTAACAAATGATTTATCATTAGTAGCTTGGCCTATTAATATAGCTGTATCTCTAACCTCTTTATCTGTTGTATCATTTTCTTTTCCATATAAATCAGTTAATTCTTCTAAATTAAAATTATTACCAACTGCATCATCAAAATCTTCAGCTGTCATCATCATACCTGCAAAATCATCTTCTTCATTTTCTTTATCAATTTCTTTATCAATATCATCATTACCTTCTTTATCCATGTTTCTTACATCATCATCGTCCTCAATAGAAGGTTGCATCATACTACTACCTATTTGGTTATCAATTTGGCTACCTTCTAATCCTGAACCAACCATTTCAGGAGTATAAGTTCTAAAATCCATTTCAACCTTTCTAACAGCAGTTTTAATTTTATTTCTACTAATTAAATAATCATAATAAGTAGATGCAAAAGAATATGTTACTCTTCTAAGTAATGGGGATGATAAATGAAATGCAACCCATTCTTTACCCATTTTACTTTCTAATGTTTTTTTCTTATTTGCATTTTTTAAAATAGAACTAAATTGTTCTGCTAAATGATATCTATTAAAAAAAGAAGTATACCATTTATCACCATAATAATTAGCTAATTTGTCTAATTTTTGTTTACTTAAACTATCATAACAATCAAAAAAAGATTTATTTTTAATGTTTTCTAAAATACCCATTATTTCATCATCAACATTTGAACCTATGAAAATATATTGTATATATTGAGTTTGTCGATTATTATTTTTAAATTTATGAATAATTTTAATTGGATTTTCAACTTGCATTGATTATAATAATAATAGAAATTATTATTATAAATATAATTAATTTAGAATGTTTGTATATAATTTCATCCCACAATATTCTATTGGATTTGATGCATAATCCTCATAATAATAAAGATGTATTTCCATTGCTCTTTCTAATAAAAATTTAAAAATTTTATTAAATAATGGAGTATGACCTGTTTCAGGACAAGCAGTATGAGCTAATTCATGTACTGCTACATACATTAATAAATTAATATCATGTAATTTTCCATTTGATTTACTTCTTAGGCAAAAAGATAATTCTTCACCTTTATTAATAGAATAAGATGTATATTCAGATGTTAAACTTGTTTCATAAATTTTGGTTCTACTTTTTGTAAAATTTTGATTAAATTGATCTATGTATTCTTTATATTCTGGATATTTATTAATATTATCTACAACATATTTCTTTAATTCATACATTCTATTTGTTAATTCACTCAATAATTTAGCACTTTGTTCTTTATCTGGTGTATCTCTAACTAAAACAACATTTCCACCTACATCAAATTTAACTAATGATGAATCATTCATGATAAATACTATATAAAATACAATAATAAATACAATGATAATTAATGTTTCTTTCATTTAATAATATATTAGATTTAGATAATTTTTTATTAAAAATATTAATTTAAAAACTTTATAATATAAATAATAAAATCTAAAATAATATATATATGGGAATTTTTAAGAAAGATGAAATGATGCTTGATTTTAAAGGAGTTCAAACTGAAGATATTAGTAGCACTGTTCCTTACATGAATAAATTAAATTATGATGCTAAAATATTAGTTAATAGTCTTGGTCCACAAGCAAACGCTGCAATGAATAGAAAAGGATTAGTTTTATTTAATGAAAACGACCAATTTGATTTATATAAATTATTTGAAAAATCGACTACTCTTAACAATAATGATAATAATTTTTCAGAAACATCACCTTTTATTAGCTCTGATGTATATAATCAATTATTAAATAAACTTAAAGATAAAAAACAAGTTGGTGGTGGGAAATCTAAGGATTCAAAGATGTCTAAGTCCAGAGATGAAGATCATGATGATGATTTTGATAATGAATCATCTACTACTAGCTCGGAAGAATCTGAATCTGATAAAAAAAAGAAAAAGATTAAGAAGATGTTTAAAGAAGAAAGTGATGAAGTTGATATAGAACCAGAAGAAGAGGACGAAATCTCAGAAATGTCAGCTGGTTCATATGTCTCATCATCAGCTCATACAGATGGTTCTGATGATGCTAATTCTTCAGATGCATCAGAGTCTTATACATCATCAACTGTATCATTAAAAAATAACAGAAAACACAAAGGTTATAATCATAATTTATCTGATTCAGTTAATACAAGCGATATTAATATAATATCCGTCGATGAATAAAAAAATGTTTTGGTTTATAAATCGTAGGTTTATGTTTTGGATATTATCCAAGTGTTTATAAGGTAAAGTTCCAATAAGGAAAAATTAAGGCTAATAATGTTCCTATTCATAAAGAATTATGAACTTAAGGAAAAGATTTTAAATTAAATTTATTTAATTTAATTTAATTTCTATAAATTAATTATTTTCTTTTTACAAAACTCATAATATCACTTCTGCCTTTTTTCTCATTTTCTATTTTTATTTTAAATTTATCAAATATTTCCTCTGCATTTGGAATTACTAATGATAAAAACTGTAATGCTGGATTCATAATTTGATTTGTCATATAAAATTCATAATCTACCTTCAAATTATTATCTTTAATATATTGTGGTGTTTCAATACGTTCACCCTGTAATGTATTTTTATTTGCATTTGGTAATTGAATTGCAGCAAACTCTATACGGTCTCCTGATTGAGGACAATTACCTGGGTCTCTTTGTGCTATTCTGTTAGCTAACACTACATGAGCTATTTTAGTCCAATCTGCATAACTTTCCTTCATTTTTAATGTTTTGCTAGTCAGGAAATATTTTATATTATATTCATTATTAAACATACTATTCATACAATCTATTGTAAATTGTCGAGCTTTTTCTGGGTCTTTATCATCAATTAAACGATTAATAATCCCACCACAGATTTCTTTCACAATTGGTGCATTATCACGTCTCTTCAATACGATACCGTTGTAATCTTGTTTATATTTATCAGGATTAAATTCATATTTATTTCCAACATAACGTTTCTTAGTCAATATCAAGAAAGGCCAAAATGTTTTCTCATATTCTAAATCATGTGGGAACGGTAATCTCTTCTTAACTAATTCACCAGTAATAACACCCATATCAATACTCAAAGTTAATGTTCTTTTATCTATAATTTTAGTTCCATGTTTATAAAATCTTACACGAACTATTTTATTTCCTGATATATCTATATCCCAATATGGTTGGATTATATATGTTTTAAGTTTATTTTCAATAAAATATTCAACATCTTCTAAGATAATTTCTTTAGTTTCATCTGTTAAATCACATACTAAGTTAATTTTCTCAACAAGACTAATACCATTATTAAATAATTTCATTTCAATTGCATTTTCTCTGGTTTCCTTCTGAACGTATTTTTTGGTGAAAATATCTTGAATAATCCATAACCATGGCATAAAACTTTCTTCCATATAATGTAATAAAAATTGGACCATTCTTTCCTCAATTGGAGGAACTATTTTAAAATGAGATGGTGGTTCTTTATAAGGCGGACCCTCTGGGACTCTCAATAATGCTATGCATTTTCCTTTGCAGTTTACTTCATCTAATTCTACTAAATCATCATTATAATATTTATTATGTAAAGTATCCCATAATTCTTTATATTCATCTGGTAGGAAATACTTAAATAATCTCTTGGAGAAACTAATTATATCCTTCCATAGTGGTAAAGCAGCAGTTTCTTTTACTTGTTTCACATCTTCACGGAACCTATAACAGCTAAATATAGAATCTGTGTCACCATATCGAATAATAGGTTGAAATGTATATTTATTTATATCATTCATAACATATTTTTTAACTTTTTCTCTTAATTCATTATCCGACGGGTCTTTCATTTCCATATCTAAAATCTTATTAGCTTTTTCTTCATCGCCTTTATATAAAGCATATCGATAGCCATTCAATAATCCTGGAACTATATTCTCATCAAAATGACGGGCTAATTTAAGCATCTCACGGCCAGTAGAAGTCGTACAAGCAGCAATATCTCTTTGGAAGATTGGACTAACATCAGCACCAAGAGCACCATAGAGAGAATTGGCTGTAATTTTCAAAGCTAATTGTTTACCATCTAAAATTTTATATTTAAATGGGTCCTTACAACCTTTCATTACTTTTTTAACTGCATTACGTTCAGCAATTAAATTTCTTAAAGTTTTAGGAACAACGCCTAATTCATCACCCACTTTAGCAAAACGCCGATGTTGAATACTATTATCATGATCTTTAAATTGGGCGTTAAAATATGTAATATTATCTAAATTATCATATTTATCCAACTTAATAATAGTTTCATGGCTCATATTTTTATGAATAATTGATGATGGATAAAGCGATGCATAATCTTTAACCGCCAATGCTTCATATTCTACATTTGCTTCTGGGTCAAAAACAATTGCACCTTCATAAGATGGTAATTTTTCATCTGGTTTCTTTAGAACTGGAAACAAATATCCTGCATCCATATAATTCTTTAAACATAATGAAAATAATTTAATAACTTGACCTCGAGTAAATAGGAAAGACATAGGAACATAACATACATTAGCCATCTCAATATTATTAGTCACAACACATAATTTATCAATCAATAGATTAATTAGAGTGCAATCCTTAATACAGTATTTAGCTACGATTGAACGTTCTGCTGATGTTCCATTAAACATTCTGAAAATATCTTGAGGACCCACATCATCCTTTGCTTGAGACCAAAATATTTTAAAATTTCTTTCTTTTCTATTAGTTGTGCTCCATTCTACAAACTCTTTATTATCAATATATTCTAATAAAGCAGCAGATGGTTTAATAATTAATGTTTTATCGACTTTATTAATTTCTTCAATCTTATATTTATATCCAATCATTTCAGAAATAAAATCTAATGCATATTCAATATGGATAAAATCATCATTATTTATACTATCAACACCATCACAATATAATAATAATTTATTGTCTTTCTTTTCAATTTTATAAATTTCATTACGAATGAAATTAGACGCAACCATATCAAGTTTATAACTGTTAAGTTTAAAGTTCTTCTGAACATCCTTCATCAAATCAATATGAATTCTACCAGGAGTTCCAAACATACGAATTTTATTTTGACCGAAAGCTGCTGATTCTAATTTGAAATCACGAAATTCGCATCTATATCTTTTCAATTTACTAATTCTTAAAATTTCTTCCTCCAGATTTAAATGCTCTTTGCACCTATCATAAATATAACCCTCATCGAAACCAAAGATGTTATATCCAGTAATTATATCACAATCTTGAGTAATTACTTCATTAATCCATGCTTTTAACATTTCTTTCTCATCGTTATACCATTCAACAATACTTCCTTCTACTGGATCAGTTTCTTTCAGACAAACAATATGTTGTCTGTATGGAATAGATTGATTAAGATAAGTGTAAGTTGAACCAATCTGAAAAATACAATCTGCTTTATTTCTAGCTTGAGGGAATTTATCTCTATCTGATGAATAACATTCAATATCAAAGCTCAATATACGAAATGGAGCATTAGTGTCTTTTTCAATTGGAGTAATATCACGCCAATCTACTCTAAGCTCTATATCACAATAGCTCTCTGTTAGGTCTTTATCTTTTACCTCATCATATTTTTTAACTGATACCCAAGAACATCCACTAATTTTTTTAATATGAAAACATCTTAACATTGGGGGTAAATTCGCTTCATAAGTTTTGAATTGAACTTCATTTTTAGTAACTCCATAGATATTAATTGGATTTTCTTCCAACATAAATTTATATTTTTTCATAGCAATTAAATTAGTAAATATCATTTTAGCAAATAAGAACTTTTTACCATTAGTAAAACCTTCGGCTGCCATTCTTTCGACAACTTCCATATTAATTAAAGATGAACGATATTTAGTCCAGACCTTTTTATTAGCATTACTAGTAAAAAATTCTAACATTTTTTTAACTTTACCTTTAGCTTCATCTTTAGTCCAATTTAATGGTAATTTAATATAAAAATGTGGATTATAATTAAGAACTCTCATATATACAGATTTTCCTTCTAAAGTTCTACCAAAAGTATGAATAATATAAGAACCAATTTCTGAATTATTTTCAGATGAATCCATATCTTCATCATCCTCATCTAATTCATGGTCTTCCATATAATCATATAATTGAAATTCAAGTGGTTCCAAAATGGATGTCATTATTAGTTTACAACATTATTGTTTTAAACTAATAATAAATCAATATTTTTAACTATTATACTTTATTCAAACACAAAACTGTTAAAATAACATATTATAACAACATATATAAAATTAATATACTTAATAAAATGGATACAGTAATCATACTCCATAATAATATATCTGTTTGTTCTTTTTGTTCTTTATATTCTTTTAATATTAATCCAGGTATAGTAGCATTATCCCATGAAGATGTTTTTTTATGATATCCAATTGCTCCTTCTGTAATATTACTAAATGCTTCATTACCAATAGTAGGCACATTTTCACTATTAAAAAATACTTCTTTTAAATTAGTTGCATTACTGAATGCATGATAACCAATAGTAGTTAGATTTGGAGGTAAAGTAATACTAATTAAACTAGTTGTACCACTAAATGCATGATTACCAATATTATTAAGATTTTTAGATAAAGTAATACTAAATAAACTTGTTGCATTTCCAAATGCAACATCACCAATACTAATGACACTATCTGGTATAATAATACTAAATAAACTAGTCACATTATAAAATGACCTATTGCTAATTCTAGTAAGATTTTTAGATAAAGTAATAGTGACTAATCCGGAATTTTCAAATGCACCATCACCAATACTAGTAACACTATCTGGTATAATAATACTGGTTAAACTTTTTGTATTATAAAATGCATTATCACCAATACTAGTAACACTATCTGGTATTTTAATACTAGTTAAACTGGTTGCATTATTAAATAATCCTTCACTAATACTAGTAAGACTATTTGGTATAATTATACTGGTTAAACCAGTATTACTAAATGCACTAGTACCAATTTTAGTAATAGTATTTGATAGTGTAATATTAGTTAAACCAGTTGCACGATTAAATGCATTATCACCAATACTCGTAACAGTATTTGGTATAATAATACTTGTTAAATCAGTTGCATCATTAAATGCGAAATCATCTATACTAATAACATTATAGGTAGTACCTTCATAACTTACTTGAGATGGAATAACAACTTTGCCTGTGAGTGTATTATTACCAATAACAATCGCAGTATTATTATTTAAAGCATAATATATACCATCTATAATTTGTCTAGACATTATTATACAATATATTTTTTAATTTTCTTATTTATATATTTAGTTAATTTATAAATCTTCTTCTCAAGATATTTATCAACATTATTATTAACATAGTTATCTGATGTTTCGCTTAATATATTATTAATATCCATTTCTTCAGATGTAAGGTATCCACCACCTACCATGTATTTATTATAAGCTCTTAATTCATCTATTTTTATTTTAATTGATCTTTCAGCTTCTGCTATTTTAATAGCATATTCTTGATTTATTCTTCTAATATTTTTTTTCATTGTTTCATCTGATTCAGCCATATCCGTTTCAGTTGAGCGTGCAATAAATGATCTACTAACTCCTGCTTTAGTTTCTTCTTCTATTTGTTGACTCAAACGTTCTTGATTATCTCTATTTACTTTGCGTTCTAATTCAATTAATCTATCTCTTTCATCTGTTAATGTTTTTAAAGTAACTTTAAATTCTTCTTCAATTCTGGCTATTTTTTCATCAATTTCTGCTCTATGTAAAGCAGATGCTGCTTCTGCATCCATTTGAGCTGTTCTATCTGCTTCTAATTGTTGTCTAATTTGTTCCTCTTCTAATTGTGTTTTTCTAGCATCTACAGTTTGTTGTTCTTGTATTCTTTGTTGAAGTGCTTGTCTTGCTTCATCTGTATCTCTATGAGCGTTTTGAAGTTCTTGTTGTGATGCAGCAAGTGCTGCAGCTAATTCTTTAGCGCGTTGTTCTGCTGCTCTTTGCTGTTGTGCTGCGAGTTGTTGTTCTGCTGCAAGTTGTTGTGCTACACGTTGTTGTTCTGCTGCGAGTTGTTGTGCTGCACGTTGTTGTTCTGCTGCGAGTTGTTGTTCTAATGCTCTTTGTTGTTGTTGTGCTGTAGTTCTTTGTTGTTCTGTCGCTGCTAAATCTGCTGCTAGTTGTAGTTGTGCTGCACGTTGTTGTTCTGCAGCGAGTTGTTGTTGTGCTGCACGTTGTTGTTCTGCTGCGAGTTGTTGTTCTAACGCTCTTTGTTGTTGTGCCGCACGTTGTTGTTCTGCTGCGAGTTGTTGTTCTAATGCTCTTTGTTGTTGTGCCGCACGTTGTTGTTCTGCTGCGAGTTGTTGTAGTACTGTTGTTCTTTGTTGTTCTGCTGCTGCTAAGTCTGCTGCACTTTGTTGTTGTAATGCTGTTAATTCTGCAGCGCGTTGTCTTTGTAATGCGACTAATTCTGCTGCACTTTGTTGTTGTTCTGTTGTTCTTTGTTGTTCTGCCGCAGCTAAGTCCGCTGCACTTTGTTGTTGTAATGCAGTTAATTCTGCTGCGCGTTGTCTTTGTAATGCGGCTAATTCTGCTGCGCGTTGCTGATCCAACGTTAAAGCTTCTCTTTGTTGTTGAGCTCCTAATCTTCTTCTAGCTGTAGCAGCAGCTTCTGCTGTGGCTGCGTTTCTTTCTCTTTGTGATTCTAATTGTGCTTGTCTTTGTGCTTCTAATTGTGCGTCTAATTGTGCTTGTCTTTGCGTGTCTAATTGCTTTTGTCTTTCTATTATACTTTTGAGTGCATTAGATAAATTATTAAATCTATTATTGATTAAACTTTCCAATTGTTTTTTATCTAAATTATATTGACCTTGTTTAATACAATCACTGCATAAATAATCTTTAATTTCTTCTTTTAGTTCTCTTTTTATACTTTTTTCTAATTCTTCTGAATTTATTTCAATATTAGGAGTATTAATAGAGCTAATAGTTTGTTCTATTGATTGAAAACGTTCATCAATATGTTTTAATATTTTATCTTTTAATTCATCATTAGAAGAAACATCTTCTTCTTTAACAGGTTGTTTAGATACAATTTTTTCTATTGGAAATATTACTCTAGGTCCATTTGGCGTCATCACATAAGGAGCAAATGACATTATAAATATATATAATATTTAGATTAAAAATATTATATATAATTATTTATTTAGTTTCTTGTTCTATTTGTTGAACTGTTATTTTTAATTGTTCTGCTAGTTCATTAAATCTTGTATTAATTTGAGTTTCAAGTTGTTCTTTATCAACTTGATAGTTGCCTTCTTTAATACAATCGCTACATAAATATTGGCTTATATCTGATTTTATTTGTTGTTTAAGATTTAATTTAAATGATTCAATATCAAAAGAACCCTGAGGGATTTTCATTACTTTAATTCTTTCTTGAATTTTAATAAAACGTTCATCAATATATTTCATAATTTCTTTTTCTAATTCTTCACTTGATGAAACATCTGTTGTTATTTTTTGTTTATCAATTATTTTTTCTATAGGATATATAACTCTGGGACCATTTGGTGTCATAACATATGGGACGAATGACATATAATATTATCTAGATAATATTTTTAACCTAATCACTTTTAGGTTTTCTTAATGTGCTTATTGAGCTCTAAGAGCTAATGCAACTCTTTTTTGTCCTGTGTCATCTCTAACTGCAAATTGGTCGTATACTTGATTTCCTTGTCTCATCGTTCCTACAAATTGACCGCGTTCTTGCATTTGTCTTTGTTCATATGATTGTCTTTCTCTTTCTCTTGTAGCTTGTTTAGCATTAAAGTCGGCTACTCTTTGTTCTAACGTTCTTTCTTTTCTATATCTTTCTTCTTCTTCTGCGTTTTCATCCATACGAATTTGTTCTAATCTTTTTTCATATTCTGACATTTCTCTTTCTCTTCTTGCTACTGGTATTACAGCATTTGGATTTTCAATTGGTCTGCCTAATGCAATTTTTATTCTGTCTGGTTCATTAGGTGGATATCTAGGTCCAAATGGTCCAGATGGTCCAGATGGTCCAGATGGGGGCATTGATGGGGGCATTGATGGGGGC
>JACCDO012236252.1_pt1 | contig 10847 bp, 4 predicted proteins | sample 7446101 | NCBI WGS metagenome assembly JACCDO01 (sample SAMN15323440, study PRJNA562643) | freshwater metagenome | isolation source: river surface water | place: USA:Blue River Watershed | collected 2017-08-16
CAGTTGCTGCTGAACTTCCTGTTCTTGCTTCTTGCGGGACTCAAATTGCTGTTTTACAGAATTTCCGCGGTGAAGAGCTTGCAGCTTCGTAGCAGCTTTATGCTTGTCAGCCTCCTCCTGCTTTCGCTGCTTCTCAATCTCTTGCTTCTTCGCCAGTTGCTGCTGAACTTCCTGTTCTTGCTTCTTGCGGGACTCAAATTGCTGTTTTACAGAATTTCCGCGGTGAAGAGCTTGCAGCTTGGTAGCCGCTAGATGTTTATTCTTATCCTCCTGCTCGGCGAGCTCTAACGCTCGCCTTTCCGCGTCCCGTTCGTCCTTTAGCACCTTCACACGATGTTCCTGTTCATGCATTGCCAACGCTCTCTCCCGCGCTTGCAAAGCCAGTTCTCGCGCATGCAATGTATCGGTAAGAGTCGTTTGGCCTTTATCATCATCCTTGCGATGAGTTTCATTTGGTGCTCTTGAGGAGGAAGAAGCGGGTACTACTGCTGGAGTTGCGAACTTGACCGAGTGCACCACACCCGTCACAGGAGGTAACCTTAAAATGTTACTCTCCTGATTACGATTCCCTTCCTTCAATCCATCAAACTCCGTGTCATCAACATCATGACTGACCGATTTTGCTGACTTTTTTATCAGTTTCTGAGTCTCCTTTTCCTGTTTCTCGCGAGCATGTTCAGCATGCTTCGCTGCTTTTTTGGCAGCTTTGGTGGCAGCCCACTCTAGCTCTTCAACATCAGAGTTTTCCTTTAATATGCGCTTAGAAGGTTGCGCAACCTCAGATGGAACCTGTGTCGAAACTGGTACCGCTCGGCTCTCTATCGGTTCACTTATTTGAGGCAATGGTGATGAATTATTGAGTGGAACAGGACTACCAGAGCCTTCCATACGGCTGACAACAGTGACAAGCATCTGCCGTAAATCGCGCATTTCTTCCATTAAAACTTGCACAAATGCTCCCTCGCGTGGCGACATGGCTCCGGCGTAGTCAGTCTTTGCATGAGTGGACATGTTCGCGGCGCTGCTTGGGGCAGCATGCGTGGGACCCATAGGAGACCACGGTCCCCGAGTCCATGCATGCGGATCGTACTGAATACTCGGGTGATAGTTTCCAAAGAGCGCTGCTGTCGGTCCTTCGTAGCGAACAGGACTTAAGAAGTACCTCTGATCCGGCGTCGGACTCCCAAGCGTGCCCGGTGTTGACACGGGCGTTGGTGCACGTACTGATATAGGGATAGGAGATGAGACTCTAATAGGATTCGGGTCCACCACTGGAGCATGCGATGTTGTGATGGTATCTGTTGGTGCTGGTGTCGGCGGAAGCACATTCGTCGGCGATGTGGCGTCATTCACTCCCGATTGCGTCATTTGTACACCTTCAATGACACGATCTACATCACGCTGCAAGCGCAATGTAGCCAGTTCTGCTTCTAATGCTTGGATCTTGTCCTTAACATTGCGCTCTACACTTTCAGCGATAGTATTCCTTTCGCGCTCAAGTGACTCACTGAGGGCACGTTTCGTTTGATAAGGTGATTCCCTCAACGATTTTGAGAGATGATTGGTCAGCATAGCATCAGCTGCGCGATAAGCTTGTTCCCTGCTAAATTTCTGTACCAAGGACAAGCCACCATCAATTTCAGTGCTCTCGGCAGCTGATAACTCCTCGATAAACGCTTGGTAGGCTGCTGCACCTAACTTGGATGGGCTTGTCGTTTGTCGAGTGGTCTGACGAGATAGGCGCTCAATTGCTGAGACATCTTGCGCTTGGAAAAGGGCTCGAAGCAGCTCTTGTCCTTGTTCAACACTTGCAGAGCTCATGACAGTGTTTCTGTCTGTACTGTGTGCACGACCTTGACTGCGGCTGCGACCACGACTGGAACCTTGGAACCCGTTGCGTGATTTCCCACGCTTGGAGCCCGTTTCAGGCATTGTTTCAGGGAGCAATGGAGTTTGAACAATATTATAGGAAGGGGCTCCAGGGTATGCAACCGCAGGTGATTCCGTATACATTGGTGTAAATTGGTTGAACCAAGGCATCTGCTGGGAGGTCTTGGCCGTTCCATGTGGGACGGCTCCGGCAGAAGCCAGACCTGCACGCGACACCTGTCGTTGTCCGGCAGGAGCAGAGTGGGGATTGGTCGATGGGCGGCGGCTAGGAGTCACCAGTGCATTGCGAGCCTGCTGTTGTTGTTGTTGTACTTGCAAGTTTTGGTAGAACTCTGTCACTCCTTCATAGCCCATGAGCTGCAGCTGGGACATCACATCGATTTCTTGTCTGCTATGTTCTGCATAAGGATTTGCGCTACTTTCTAAAGAGTTCTCATAAGTGGCTATGTATTGAGGATCACTTACATACACTGCTTCCTTCAAGTTCTGTGTAGCGAAATGAGGACGAGTGCTTCCACCAGGACCCACACCCTCAGCATCAAGCATTTCACTCATCATGGAATCGCTGATCAAGATACCCCCATCTTCCAGAAAGGCAGGGACATGCTGTCTAGGCGTATGTGGCTTACTCGAACCTCCAGCACTTTGCGCACGATTGTCAGCAACTCGAAGATTATCGTAGTTTACACCATTCGCATTGTTAACGCTGTTGACATGGGGCGGAGGAAAGAGCATTGCATGGCCAGCATTGTCGATCGCGCCCATGTTGCCAAATGCTGCAGGATGTTGAGCGTAAATTGGACGAGATGAGTTAAGTACGTACATCTCTTGACGCTGACCATTTACTAACGCGAATTTACCCACGCGATTGCTAACAGGGGGTGCAAAATTTTTATTTTGATATGCCGAGCTTCGATTTTGTAGATAAACTGCGACATTATTCGGATCATGACGATGATAATCTGGGGTCGCGAATCCATCTGAAAGTACTGCTACCCGAGGAGACTTAGAAGACGGCCTTTGCGATGGAGGGGCAGCTTTAAGTGGTCCCTGCAGACCAGCGTTAAAGAGTGTTGTGTGCATATATTCTCCGCCTATAATTGCTGCGCCACACTTAGCTTTTGTATTGATCTTTCTGCTGGGTCAGTTCTGTAACCTGCCCGTCTCTAGATAGTATCACAAAACCGTTTCCTAGAGGTAAATGCAAAAGTATTTAGTTTTTATTATCTAAAATAATGCAAGTATGTATTTTGTTGTGTTAGAAATCTTCAAATTGAATTCTTCTTGACGAAAACCTCGACGAACGTGGAATTGCCTGAACTGGGAGGTTTGGGTTTGGGTTTTTTGTATTGTACAATAGTTACCGGAGGTACCCCTTCCCCTTTTTTCAGTAAGCACTTCGTGACACACAGTTTTCTCGTCAGTTGTGCACACTACTAATACTCATTATTCAATTTGGATTTAAAGCTTGTTCGCTAGAGCATTATGACAGGAGTTTCTAACACTACGGATGAAGAATCGACAGGGTCTGAGCTTCGGAATATGATAAAATCAGTTGATCGTCCTGAAGACAACGAATTGCGCATATTAGTATTTACGGCTACATACTTTGTACTCGATGGTGTCACTCTTACCATACGTCGTCTCGAGTCACATATGCGCGCCACAGGCGCACAGGTGAAGATTATCTCTACTGTCCCTGAAGACGTCGATCCTGCACAAATGGAACATGGTATGTCGATTCCGTATATTTTGCCACTTCTGATGGCTGCATGTGTATTGTCTTGCTCTTCATTTAGCATTTGTTCATCCTAACCCATCTTGAACCGATTCCTGACTTCATCTCACTACTACTCACAATCACATTCCAGTGATATCAGTTCCGGGTATTGAAATTCCTTGGGATGGGGGATATTCATTTGGAGTTGGTTTGGATGCAGATCTTGTAAGAAAAATCGAAGAATATGCTCCAACGTGCGTACACTTTACTGTGCCTGATTTTGTGGCGCTGGACGGCATTCGCTGGTGCCAGCGAACGAATACCGCTTACATGGCCACCTGGCACTCTAACTATGTGGACTATATGAAGTTTTACCTCTTGGATTGGGTAATAGGCAGTTTTATGCAGCGGTACATGAAGAGCTTTTACGAACAAATTCCCACAGTATATGTTCCCACTCCCTACATTCAGAAAAAGATGGAATCCGAAGGTTTCGGCAGATTCACGCAACTTAAGCGTTGGGGCCGAGGATGTGATCTAAAGATATTTCGACCGGATCGTCGCTCGAACGTATTTCGTGCGGCAAAAGGTATTCAAGAAGAGGATGTAGTCATTCTTTGGGTTGGGCGGCTCGTACCCGAAAAACGACCCGATATATGGTTGTATGTAGTAGAACGCTTACAAAAGGAGGGCATCCCTGTAAAGGCTATGGTTGTTGGACATGGCTCGCTGGAGTCTAGTTTGCGGGGAATTAAAGACCTGGCCTGCTGCGGATGGATGTCTGGTCTAGCCCTCGCCGAGGCCTACGCTTCCTGTGACGTCCTGCTCTTCCCAAGTGGTGTCGAAACATTTGGCAATGTTACATTAGAAGCGTTAGCTTCTGGTTGTATTGCTATTGTGGAAGAAAAATGCTCAGGGCATTTAGTGCAAAATGGCAAGAACGGTTACACCTGTCCAGATGGTGACTTTGAGGCGTATTATCAAGCCACTAAAACTGCCGTCACACAACATGTAAAGCGTCGAGAAATGAGTTTATTTGCTAGAGAAAGTGCATGGGCATTTGAGCGATCGAAGATTATGCAACAGATGATGGAAAACTATAAAGATGCGATCGTACGACACAGAGATCCGTCTTTCATAAAGAGGTACTTGCAGCAAGATCCTGAAGCTGGCGGTAAAAACATTATGGCAACGCTGTGCTGCAATTATTGGTTTACCAAAGCCATTGCAGGGCCATTCTTGAAAACGACAGTTGGTGTGCAAAATGTATATCACGGAGCTCAGGACTGCATGAACAGCACATATCGACTGACCCAGAGAATGTCTTCAGGCAGCTTGGCATCGCTGCCCTACTCTGCTCTTGAAAGCCGAAATACATTATCTGATTCTGGAGATATTGCTAATGAGACAGAAAATCCAAATGACAATTTTTTAGTCAAATCCTGTAAAAGCTTCACTCACGTCATCGCGACCAACGGCTGCATCAATTGCGTTCTCCAAATAGGGACAACTTTCTTATCTTACCTTATTGTGGCAGTATTTGTATACAATAGTTTCCAGTTCTTAGATAGTGCGGAATTGTCATTACAACATACAGCGCTACAAAGGCACTTACGTCACTAAATAATTTTATGTTATTCGTTGTAATTTGTATTTTAAACACGTTAACCCCTTGGCTCTCATGTAACGTAACGGTCTATAGTACGCTAAGTCATACGTTAATCTTAGATTACAACGCCTAAATCCCACACGGGGAGGGTAGCCTACGCTACACCATACGGAGAATGCACAGATCCTCGAGCTGTTCTTAAATAACACACGATTGACTATGAATCCATAATCATGTATTTAATTGAATGAATAAAGCTGAATTAAGGGGATTACAATGAACAACTACATCTACAGTCACTACTATGAGAACAAGACAGCCCACCTGGGAGCCACTAAAAATAACGGCGAGTAAAATCAGTGGGCCATTGATATGGTTTCATCACTTTTCCTTCACAAACATCGCCATTGAATGATATCAGACCTGCATTAATTGCTTCCAGGGCTTGGCGCAAGTCGCGGGCATCTTGAAAACGCAAGTAGCCGAAGCCGTCATTTTGCCTTCCATCATTTAACCTTAAATTGACATGGAGTGGACGTGGGCAGTATACGTCTCCCACATGCAAATTCATATTATTAAAAAGGTTTTTGATTTCTTTTGGATGTGTATATTGATTAAGTTTGTCCAATCTGATGGTGTGCATGGATAGTACGTCACGGGGAGCATGCGACTCGAGGATTTTCAGTTCTCGTTTACTTCCCCAAGGGTATCCAGAACGAGAAAAGCATTCATCAAGAGCTATATTCTGTTCCACAACTTCTTTCAGACTATCATTGTATTCTTTTTCTTGGATCATAGAATCTAATATTTTATTTGTAATACCGTGAACGCCAGAATTTTGCGTGAACGTACTTTCTTGGGAGGGGTTATCCTCGATAAAAAGCAAGTACGGCTCTGGGCCACAAAACTCGCATTTGACATACACAGAACCGCGCTGTAATGCCCTACTTGCTGATTCTTTTTCGATAAATCTTACTACAGCAAAGTTGGTGACTGCTTTCCTAGAAGCACCATCACGTGGCACGTAGATGTTTCCGATTTTACCGAATCGCTGAAAGACATCTGCTAACTCCTTTTCCTGTACTAAATCCGGTATACCGACTACTTTTACCCCAAATAAGTGATCGCATTCCCGCTCATTGCGCAGTAAAGCAACACGGAACAGACGTGCTTCTTTTGGTCCACCCTTCTTATATCCAGTTGCCAGTTCTTCATCTGTTAGAGGTTTACGCTCAAAGTCTAATCCAAACGGGGGCTTTGTTACACTATGTATAGGCTCTGCCCGTGTTGTCTTACCTCCTTTGTAATCCTTATAATACTCAGATTCACGGGGTATGAGCCCCATTGTACGTTGGAAATGGTTCGGCTCCCATTGGAAATGAGCTGGTCGACGCACAGGGCTAAGCAGTTCGTCAATGCTATTAGTAGGCATGTCTTGAAGTGAAATCAACGATTATTCCAGAGTATCTGGGCACTCCTCAACTCTGCAAAACCACTGGGACCCGGGACATGTGGGCTTCTTGGGAGTTGAAAGTTCCAAAGCACCTGCCAAGGTCTCTGCTGAAATTCGAGTAACTTGCGAAGAGCTACAATTGTGTGTGTGAATATAGATTTACTGCGAAGCTTTCGTATTTTTTCTCATTTGAACTTTAAATTGAGTCGCATCAGCTCAAGGCAACATCAAAATGCCAGCACCTGCCAAGCATCGTGAAGGAAAAGAACTAGCAGGGTCCCAATTAGAAAATTCTATCGATGAAGATGATCGTAAGGGGCAGAATCATTTGCTAAATATGGACGATATTGGAGGACAGATGAGTAGCCTTGGTTCGCCACCATCTCCTCATGCAGATCCTAACTTTGAAAATAATGGTAATCCGTCAGCACATCCTATTCCCCAATTTGGCAACCCACCTCCGAACACAAAGCAAGTTCTAGCTAATGTTGAAGGGTTTCTGTTACCAAAGATCAGCAGAACAATCCCTTGGTATCGAGGTGTGTTTGGACCTGGAGAAATGCTCAACACACGCCCTGATGGACGCCTCATGGATGTGCTCTATCAAGTAGCGCTTGCTGACCAAATTCGCACATTTCAAGCTTTTTATCGAGATGCATTTGATGAGCATCAATTGTTTTTGAGTCTACGCGAAAAGGAAGTTCAAAACACCTCCGAAGACCCTAAGCACGCATCTGCTTTAGAAGGTACCAGTCTTGCCAAAAAGAAGCAACCTCCTTTGCATACGAAAGTTCTGATGTCAAAAATCACAGAAGGACGTATACGTGCGGTTGCTCTCTGTAGACTTTGTTATGGTGACACTTCGTTGGAGATATTGCGTGCGACTGTTGATCTTGCTTCTGCCTACGCCATGCAAGGAATGTGGGAGCAGGTTTCCGAGCAGCTAGCGATGGCGAGCAGTAAGCTTGTCTCAGTGGCTACAAAGCAGCGACGTGCCGAGCAACTGCGTATAACAGTACGCGCACGCAGTGCCGCTTCAAAGGTAGCATGCACTTATCGCGTGTTGCGAACGCATGCTATGCAACATCGAGGACAAGTCACCAAAGAAGTACTGCAAGAGTTAGCGGTAGCATTAGGGGCCCTTACTTATACCCCAGAAGAAGAGTTATTACTGCGCGCTCGTAAATCCTCAGGTCGCCGAGAGATGCCGGCAGAGATCAGTGCCGGCGACCGTGATGACGGCCGCGATGCATCTCTTGCGCATCCTACTCAGCTCGTAGCTCTTTTGCATGGCTTCTTTGGTCGGTTTGCACATCCCAACCATCCACAACACACAGCACGTAGCCAACCGAATATCACTTCCCCAGTTCCCTCATGGGGCCAAGTGGTGGATTTCTTGCGAGAGGACTGTCCCTTGATGCAAGCCTGGCAAGAAGATATGCAGCAAGGAGTATTACCTCAAAATCGTGCTGCATTATATATACCTTTTGTGCAAAGCGATGCTGCAAGTCGCGGCATCGGACATCCTGCTCAAGCTGCATTTCATCTATCCAAAAGTCCTGCAGTGGCGAAAGTGCTAAGTGGAAACCAATTATCTAAGAAGTTGCAAAGTTTGAAGGTTGAAATGCCTCTTTGGATTAATCCAAGGACTGGCGAGATAAAGAAGCTGTTATTGGAGCAAGATATTCCTGCGCAAGCTATGCTGGTAACACCGCAAGAACAGTTCCAGCATGCCGTTCAAGCGCAACTGGGTGGCCAAACGGTCATCCCGGGCGTACCACGCTATGTAACCGAGCACGATACTACCACACCAACTCAAACAGTTTTATACGAACTGCCTGTGCTTTGGGAGGAAATCATTGCAATGCACGTACTAGACTTGGAGACTGACCCCATAGACTTACTCCGAGCGCAGGTCATGACTCTTCTCGGTGTGTGTCATATTTTCAGTAATAAATTAACATCTGCAGAAGAAAGTATGCGCGAAGCACTACGTCAAATGGAGGCCATGGGTTTAGAACAAGAAGCAGCCTCATGCGAATTGTATAACAGCATTGCGCAGCTCATGATCGTGAAGCATCGCGAGTGGCAAACCACTCGGAAAGAGCGTGCCACCCAAGAAGCTACAGATTATTTAACTACGGAATCTGGGACGGCAGAAATCAAAACTTTGTATGCTCAATTAAAGAAAGATTTTGTTGAAAAAGCGCAGAAACAGACGTTTTCCGACATACAGGCGCTGATGGACGCAGGGGGGAACAAGTTGATCCTCTCAAAAGACGAAAGGGAACAGCTACAACTAAAAGCCCAATCCACAGTATTTCGAAAACAGCTGAAAGAATGCTTAGTGAATGAGAAAGATCCTACGTTGCGTGCCGTAGAAGCAGCATTTAGATACCTTGTCCGAGCATATGAAATCGTTTCGGAAATTCACGGTCCACAGCATGCCGCGTCGGCTACGGCTTCTCTAGCCGTCGCTTCTGTCCAAAATACTGTGGGCAACCACGAGTCTGCACGTGAATGGTTAACTCGTGCATTACGTGCATTCGAGAAATTGGATCCGACACCCCATCGCGCGGTGGCTTTTGTTCAGATGCAATTATCGCAAGTGTTAGCGAAGCAAGGACATTCTGATGAAGCGCTCTGTGTCCTAGACAAAGCTACTGCTTTTCATGTGACCAAATCAAAGGAAGGTATAGCTATTCATCTAAAAGAAAATGGGGTAGGATTTGGGACTTTCACGCCCGTCTTGGCTGGAACTGCTTTGCATGATGACGTCACGACTGCTTTATCAATGATCGGAAAAGTGTGTCGTATGGTGGCCAAAAGAGGGGGTAAGTGGCAAGCAGCAGAACAAGCGGAAGTAGCTGCAGGGCTGGCTGAGGGAGCCTTTGGATGGGACAGCGTAATCACAGGCGAGGCACTACGGGAATGCGGGACACGCTATGTTGCGATCAGCGATTGGAAGCAAGCCGCGAAAGCTTTTAAGCGTGCACAGGAAGCATTTGAAGCCATTAATGGCAAAGAATGTAAGAAAGCTTTATCATGTTTGCGTAGTTATAATCGCGCGATTGATCGGCAGAAGCAAAATGACCCGTCAGGGGTATCCGGCCAGGCGAATCCGAACCCCCCAGTCAGTCCACCCACACGATCCGGACCAGGCCGACCATTTCGCCCAGGATCACTAAGTGATCGACATGATGAACAGCCTCAAGCACGTGCACCTAATAAAATAGAAGCGGGTAAAATGGTTTTTAATCAAAATGGAGTCCAAGCCCAAGCTCAGGGTATTGACCATCTGGGTGTGGACGATGTAGACAATTCGTCCTTGAAGGCAGAGGACAGCCCAATTGGTGGAACTAGGGGGCGTGTAGAAGGTAAGAAGAAACAGGAAGGGGGAGGGGGTAGCCAAGGTTCCTCGCTGACGGCATCACCCCAGGCATCGCCGCCTGATTCACCTGTCCATAGCGCACGGGAGGTAGACGAGGAAGGACCAGTCCAGGAACTAAAGCAGAAAAATAATGTTGTTAAAAATCATACTAAAGCTCGTGAAGACCATATTCGTGATATCGAAAGCTCTCTGCCCGGCATGGTCAGTCCTTGGGAGGGCTATGGTGACGACGATTTCGACGACTAACAAGAGTTATGAATGTACGTCGTATATGACCAATCATAAGAATGTAACGTTGTTTGTAATATTGAAATTAATTTAGAACACAAGTGAAATAACAAGAATCAGTAAAGCCTACCTAATGGCCCTAATATTTGACAAAGCCGTCACTGCGGGCTTCCTTTAATAATTTATCGAACAGCTCTTTCTCTCCAAAACTACTGTCTGGGGTCACCAATATGCAAGAAGTTGGACGTTTTGTGCATGCCGCATTTCCTAAGTCATGCTTTGAGGGAACATAATAATACGGGATCTCACGATCCTCACACATCATCGGTAGGTGTGTCACAACATCGATAGGGCTTATATCGCCAGCAATAATGCAGAAACCTTTTTCTCCCTTACGAAGCGCTTTTACAACTTCTTTTACCCCTCTTTTGGTGCATTTTGCCTGCGTAGCCTTCTTCACGAGTTTGTGTAACTTCTTGGTAGTCTTTTTGCTAGCGAGTGGCTTTGCAATTGCATTCACAAAACGCACTTTCTCGTCGTAATCGTCTTTTTCGTC
>JACCDO010192798.1_pt1 | contig 10846 bp, 6 predicted proteins | sample 7446101 | NCBI WGS metagenome assembly JACCDO01 (sample SAMN15323440, study PRJNA562643) | freshwater metagenome | isolation source: river surface water | place: USA:Blue River Watershed | collected 2017-08-16
AGTGAAGTTGCCGGTTGTGCCTGAGAGAACAAGATCAGTAAAGGTTGCAACACCATTAACCGCTGCAACGGTTGTGGTTCCATTCAAAGTACCGGTGCCAGAGGCAATCGAAGCAACAACATTGACTGTCGATGATGTGTCTATATTTCCAGATGCATCGGTAATTCTGATCACCGGTTGGGTTGTGAAGGCTGCGCCAACTGCAGCACCTGCTGGCTGAGTGGTGATCGCTGCTTGTGTTGGTGTCACAGCAAGTGTAGTAAAGCTAATTTCTGCTCCATAACTGGTTCCTATAGCATTGGTTGTATAAGACCGTACATAATAGGTAGTAGCTGGGCTCAAGCCAGTTAAACTACTTGAAAACGCGCCCGACCCTGTTCCATCCGTAGTTTTTGTGGTAAGAGCAGTAGTTGGATTCGTGGTAGTGCTCCAAACTATGCCTCTTGCGGTTACCGCTGATCCACCATCTGTTGATATGTTCCCACCACTAGTAGCTGTGGTAGATGTGATGGAGCTTGCAGCGGTAGTACCTGCCAAGGTTGGCGTAGTTAGTGTAGTAAAGCTAATTTCTGCTCCATAACTGGTCCCTATGGCGTTGGTTGCATAAGATCGAACATAGTACAATGTTCCTGGAGACAAGCCAGAAATTGCACTGGTATATGTTCCAGTTAGGGTACCATCCGTAGTTTTTGTGTTAAGGGAAGTAGTTGGATTCGTAGCAATCCCCCACACTATTCCTCTTGCGGTGATAGCTGATCCACCATCAGATGATATATTCCCACCACTAATAGCTGTGGTGGAAGCGATGGAGCTTGCAGCGGTGGTGGCTGCCAAGGTTGGTGTAGTTAACGTCGTGAAACTTGTTTGTGCACCATAACTAGTCCCCGCACTATTTGTGGCATAGGACCGGACGTAATACAAGGTGCCAGGGCTTAGGTTAGTGATGGAACTAGAAAAGATTCCATTCGCTGTTCCATCAGTTGTTTTTGTGCTGAGCGCAACGGTAGGAGAGGCTGAAGTAGACCACACCACTCCGCTAGCCGTCACAGTGGCTCCTCCATTGTAAGTGATATTTCCCCCACTGCTTGCGCTTGTAGCAGTTATGGAACTTGCTGCAGTTGTAGTGGCTAAAGTAGCCACTGCTTGTGCCGAATTGACAGTAATCTCAGGTCCATATTTTGTACCTACGCTATTGGTTGCATAAGCTCTTACATAATAAGTAACTCCTGAAGTTAGGCCTGTTACTGAACTTGAAAAGTTTCCAATTCCTGTTCCATCTGAGGTTTTTGTAGCAAGCGAAATCGTTGGATTTGTACTTGTGTTCCAAACCACCCCACGAGCTGTTACAAAAGCACCCCCATCTGATTCAATGGATCCCCCAGTTGTAAATGAACTCGAGGTGATTGCAGTTGCGGCTGAAGTTGCACTAAGAGTAGGTAGGGCAAACTGAGCATTTGCTCCCACCATATTTACAAAGTTGGTGCCGTTGTACACTTGCAATTCCCCGTTTGCACCACAATCAGTACACCATAGGATCAGGCCTGCTTCTGGTGAAACAATGGCAGATTTCTGAACAAAAGTTAAACGAGGCAATAGTAGCCCTTTTGAGGTGGAGGTAAGGTCTAATACGGCCGATGGTGAAGGACTAGCCGTGCCTACAGCTACTGTACCGGTAAAAGCCGGAGAGGCTAATGGTGCTTTTTGAGCTAGGGCAGTGGTTACCGCTGCCGCATCCGCTTTTGCCACTAAGCCTGGGACGGTAGGCGATGCAGCTGTTCCTGCAAGATCTCCAGCTAGTTGAATTTTGCCTTTGGTGCTGCCGTCCGCATCGGCAATCGTTGCACCTGCCACTTGGGTATCGACATAGGTCTTCACCGATTTGACCGTGGGGTATCTGGTATCAGAGCCTCCATCAGCAACCACACTAATACTTTTATTGTCTATACTCTCTTTGTTGGAAAGCGCCACCGTCATATCTGCTGTATTTGCTTTCAAGTTTAATGCAGTGTTAACTGCTGCTACGTCTGCTTTTGCCGCCAAGCCTGGTACTGTGGGTAAACTTGCGGTTCCTGCTAAGTCTCCTGCCAGTTGAATTTTACCCTTGGTGCTTGCGTCTGCATCTACAATTGTAGCACCTGCCACTTGCGCATCCACGTAGGTTTTTACCGCATTCTGGGTTGGATATAAGATCGTACTTGTACCCAAAGGGGTATTCGCTTTATTCGAAACATCTTCTTTTAATCCCAAGGAGGCCGCTACAGCTGCCGCATCCGCTTTTACTGCCAATCCCGGTACTGAGGGTGCCGCTGCCGTTCCCCCTAAATCTCCTGCCAATTGAATTTTTCCTTTGGTAGTCGCGTCAGCATCTGCAATCGTAGCAGCCGCCAATTGGTTGTTTACATAGGAAGTAAGTGCATCCGTCTTGGCATCTAGCGCTAGTTGCGTGGCAATAGAGATTGGCTTATTGGCATCCGAGGTGTTGTCCACATTGCCCAGTCCCAGATTGGTGCGTGCATTTTCTGCTGTTTTCGCGCCCGTACCTCCACCTGCGATGGATAGGGTCTCGCTCAGTTTACCCGCCGTCATCGCAAATAGCGCCATAGGATTGTAGGTCAGCTGCTGCTCAGATACCTTGGTGTAGGTCCCTCCCTGATCAAAGCTCACCCATACCTGCATGTTCTTGGGATTGCTATCCCAGACTAGCGCGGAAAAGGCTGCTGCATTTTGCGAACCGATCAGCACGTTAACCATTCCGTAGGCATCCGTTTGGGTAGTATGCACCTCTTCAAACTCCTGTACGAAAGTTGAGGAAAAGAGCTTAAACTTCAGGGACACTTGTCCATTCACAAAGGGCTGGCCCGTGAGGTCTTGTCCCGGAATCTCAATTGGGTTCGGATCCAAGATGATCGCCTGGTAGGAGATGCCTTTTTGGGCATAGCCAAGTAGCGAACAGGTAAGGAGTAGTGCGAGGGAGAAAATTACTTTTTTCATATACTGATTAATTGCTTAGCACAAGGCCGATACTGAATGTGGATGGGACAAAGTTCACCGTAGAGGTGCCTAACTTGTTGGGAGAGATAAACTGCTTGTAGCTGGTCAGGTACTGGTAGCTCACAAAGGTGCTTACCTGAGCATTGATCTGCTTTCGTAGCTCTAGAGACAGGCCATACATTGTCCGAACGGAGTTGAACTGCTCGTCTTCGGCCAAATTGATGTAGCGATTCAGCAGCATCTGGTTGCCGTTGATCATCTTTACCGCTGATACCCTGCCCTTCACCACTAGGGAGAGGGTCTTACCCAGCTTGATGTGGGGGCCAATCCCTGCTCCTAGTCCTACAAAGTCGGTAGTGTAACTCATCGGGATGTTTTGTACATCGCCTACTGAATTGAACTGGTTGTAGCTCAGTCCCAAGTCGTAGTAGAAGTCATTGGATAGCGCTTTCTCCCGATGGATGCTCAGGTGCATTCCCGATGCAGCACGCATGTTGGCCGGATTGGTAGAGGCTGAGTTCACAAACAGGTAGGAGGTCAGGTTCGAGCCTACCGACACTTGGTAGTTTTGGGAGTAGGCAGGAAGGGAGAGGAGAAAGAAGAATAGAAATTTTTTCATCACTTAGTGTTTTATCAGCGTTTGGGTGAATACCTGTTGGGTCGTGTACAGGCGGAGTAGGTAGACCCCTACAGCGAGGTGATCCAGTTGATCCAGATTGAGCTCTTTGGTATGGGCAGGAAATTCGCCCGACCAAACTGATAGGCCTGAGATCGAGAAGAGTTGGAGTGGTAGCGGGTACGGATAGCTGCGATCCAGTTTTAGCTTGACCTGGGAGGTAAAAGGATTGGGATAAGCTTGCAGACGAATCAGTTCCAGGGTCTCTGGAGTACGGGAGACGATCGGAAAGTCAGGAGCTAGAAATCCTTGCAGCAGGTCGAAGGATTGCGTTCGGCTAGTGCCAATCACCACCGAGGATTGCCCGATGGATTGAGGGTACTTGGAGCTGCCAATGGACGAGGAAATCGTGGCGCGCTTTACGCCAGTAGTCTGGGCAAAGAGCCCCATTGAAAGGCACAGCAAGAAGGATAAAAAGAGAATTCGGGTGGGCATTGCTTTACTTTTTGATGCGGGGTGATTCGCACTTGGATGTAAAACAAACCCTTCAAAAACTCAAAAAATGACCTTTATTAATGATTTTGGTTTAATTTATTTTTTTTTGAACAACTAGTTTAACCGATTATGGTTCGATAAATAATTTTTCGAACTAGGTTTATTGAAGCTAATGACTCATGATTTTCACTTCAGTCCTACTCGCTTTACTTGTATGCAGTATTTTGCTGATTAGCCATTGGTCAGCGAACAAAGGCATTGCATATCTTATTATCGTCATTATTCTTTTTAGCATCCGGCAATTCATTTTTATTTTGATCAATAGCGATGCACATGTAGAGCTTCTCGCTATACTGCTCATTCATTTAGACCCGTTTTTTTTCTTGGCAGGGCCCTTTTTTCTGTATTACCTCAAAAGCCTAGTTCATGGAAAATTCGTCGTGGATAAGTACCTCCTTGTCTTTGCAATTCCAGCGCTTATTGCAGGGATCAACACACTACCCTATTACAACTATCCATTTGCGGAGAAGGTAGCCGAAAGTGCAGCCATTCAAGGAAATTACTTTTTGTCTGGACCCGTTAACTTCCAACTCTTATTCTTTCCATTCAAATACCAATTACGATTGGCGGCCCTGTATAATTTGAGTTTTGCCCTATTTTCCTTTATCTATTTAATTCGAATTAAGAAAAACAGCTCAATTCAGCTAAAGAAAAAGGTTTCGGTTTTACTTAACCGCATTTTGATGGCTATTGCACTAGTGATTGTACCCAATTTGATTGTATTGCTCTATGCACTCGTAAATTCTCCAAAAAAAGGAGAGTTGATATTTCGACAAGCCGCATTTGAGGATAATGGAGCTGTTTTTTTTATGACCTTATTGCTTCCGTTGAGCTTTTTCTTGGTACCGAGCTGGTTGTATAATGACCAAGCGAGTGCAAATCCCCTCGATAAAATCCAAGCCTTCCTTCAAAGAATCTATCATCGTACTCCTAAAGCTAAGGTAGTACCTCAGGATTCTGAAAAGTCAGAAGATTTGGAGCGAATCCTCGCGTATTTAGAAACCAAAAGGCCCTATTTACAGGTGAGTTTTTCCTTGCATGATCTATCATTGGCCCTGAATATCCCCCATTCCCGTGCGACGACCTGCTTCAATAAGGAACTGAATACCTCTTTCCCCACTTATCGAAATAAACTCCGTGTGGCCCATGCCATCTCCCTGCTTCGCCAAGGCGCTTACTTAAGAACCTCCATAGAGGGTATCGCGATACGCTCTGGATTTAAAAGCAAGTCCATCTTCTACGCTGCCTTCAAAGAAGAGTACGGGATGACCCCCACGGACTGGATGAAGATAAATTTGTAAGTAGTTGAAGAAGCCTCATGTAAGAACCTAAAAATACCTGCTATGCTACAAACACCACTTATTCTTGTCCTCATCGTATCGTTTATTTTCATCGTCAATCACTGGGGACAAAACAAAGGGGTCATTTATTTGGTGTTTATCGCCTTGGATAAAGCTTTGACCCAATTTGCATTACTTGAACTCAATGCAACGCAGGATCCTACCGTATTTTCTTTAGTTTACCATCTGGAACCTTTAATTGTACTTCAGGGTCCCTTCTTTTTATACTATTTGAAGAGCATCATGAAGGGTGCTATTGTTTGGGATAGGTACCTACTGCTACTTTCCATCCCTTCGCTGCTCTTTTTGGTTAACTTAATTCCTTTCTATGCCTTACCCTTCCCAGATCGAGTCGCTTATTTTAGTGATGGATTCGTAAACCCAGACCTACAAGGCTACCTATTCCTCTCGCTGTCACAACAATATTTATTTATCGCCATATACAACACCGCCTTTATTATTTATGGTGTCATGTTTATAAATAAAATGAAAGCTTTAGGGGGAGTTTACATTAAAAAGAAAGTCAATATTTTATTTACACGTATTTTTATTGTAGCCCTTTTAACTGTTATTCCCGGTCTTGTCGTCCTGTTTATATTGGCTTTAAAATCCCCTCAAGTAGGGATGATTGATTTTTTAAATCCAGATGCGGTGAATAACAATTACCTATACTTTCAATCGCTGGTATTACCCTTGAGTTTCTTTTTTGTGCCCAACTGGTTGTACAATGAAAAGGAGCCCTTTTCATTTTTAGATAATTTCAAGGCTGCTTGGAAAAAGGTGGCACATTCCAATTCGATGATGTCCCAGATAGGCACATTCGAAAAATCAACAGATCTTGAGCGCATCATCACCTATATCGAAACCGAAAAGCCCTATCTCAAAACGGATTTTTCGCTGCATGACATTTCTCAGTCCCTCAACATTCCCCGTGTCCGAGTGACCAACTGCTTCAATAAGGAGTTGAAGACCCCCTTCCCCAGCTATCGAAATAAATTGCGTGTGGCTTATTCCATCTCCCTGATGCGTTCAGGGGCTCACTTGACCACCTCCATCGAGGGTATCGCGGAGCGCTCCGGGTTCAAAAGCAAGTCCATATTCTACGCCGCCTTCAAGGAGGAATATGGAACAACCCCCACGGACTGGATCAAGAAGCATTTGTAGGAGGTTCTGTCTAAAAAATTCCTATTTTAATTTGGAACTCTTTCTCTTTGCCTTAGATGAATCCCTACCCGGATCAACAGTTCTAACGAGTCGATTTTCTCTTGGAAGGAAACAGATTTAGACTAACTTACGCCCCTCAACGCGTTGAAAGCGGTATTAATTACCCAAAGCATGCACCTTTAATTTTGTAAAACAGCCATGGAAGCAGCCTTTACTACAAAAGAACTAATTGAATTAGTAGACACAGTGGTTGAAAATTTTGATCCCAGGCCTATTCAAGTCTCGAGTGATTTTCCCTTAAGATGGGAATCCAACCTGTTTAGTGAAGACTATGATTTCTCAGAAAACTACCTAGATCTTGACCAGAAGTACGAGTGTTCCGCTGGGCCCTTTTTGAGATCTGTAGGAACAGCCATTGAAATAAGTCAGGAAGCAGATGGAAGTTTTGAATACCGAGATGGCATCTTCATGCTCGAAACCCATGCCTGGTGCAGTAAACTCAATAGCGAGCCCCCTACTTTCTCCCTTATCCAGGAACGATTTGCAACTTTAAATGAGCTAAAGTCCTTCTTAATCGAAACCTACGGGTAATTGGGTAGAAGGGAGCAACTCAATGGCATGAAACTTGTCGAGAAGCTTTTCTACAAAAATTACAGGAGATTACTTGACACTTAAAAAAATGTAGTGCCAAAGATATCCCCATGCATCCAAGCCCTTACTTTTTGACTATACGGGATACCTTTCCAATTTTACTACTTATCAAAAAATAAAAATGCCCAAACAGCTTGGGCATTTTTATAAGCTAACATTTCAGTTACTCCACAGTCACCGACTTGGCCAAGTTTCGAGGTTGGTCCACGTTACAGCCACGCATCACAGCGATGTGATACGAAAACAGCTGCAAAGGCACTACTGACACGAGTGGTGTAAAGGCTTCGTGAGTAAGGGGTACCTCGATTACGTGATCTGCAAGCGCCTTCACCTGGGTATCTCCCTCCGTAACTACCGCCACAATTTTTCCCTTACGAGCCTTCACTTCTTGAATGTTGCTGACTACTTTTTCGTAAGAACTGTCCTGAGTTGCAATGAAAATCACGGGCATCTCCTCGTCAATCAAAGCAATGGGTCCATGCTTCATCTCTGCCGCAGGATAGCCTTCGGCATGGATGTAGGAAATTTCCTTTAACTTCAACGCACCTTCCAAAGCCACGGGGAAGTTGTATCCCCTACCTAGGTATAGCATGTTGCGCGCGTCCTTGTATTCTGCAGCAATTTGCTCAATCAAGGCATTGGTTTGCAGTGCCTTTTCGACCTTAGCAGGAATGGCAGCTAGCTCATGGAGCAATTGGATGTAAGTGCTTTCTGGAAGCGTCCCGCGCTGGTAACCCAACTTCAGGGCCATCATCGCCAAAACAGAAATTTGAGCCGTAAAGGCCTTCGTAGAGGCCACCCCGATCTCAGGGCCAGCATGCGTGTAAGATCCAGCATGCGTGGTACGCGGAATGGAAGATCCCACCACATTACACACCCCAAAAATGGTGGCTCCTCGGGATTTGGCCAATTCAATGGCAGCAAGCGTATCTGCTGTCTCCCCAGATTGGGAGATCGCAATCACAAAATCTTTTTCGTTGACAACTGGGTTGCGGTAGCGAAATTCAGAGGCATATTCCACCTCTACTGGGATACGTGCAAATTCCTCAAACAAGTACTCTGCTACCAAGCCAGCATGCCAAGAGGTACCACAGGCGGTGATGATGATGCGCTCGGCATTCTGAAACTTGTTCATGTACTCCCGCAATCCTCCCAGCACCAGTCTACCTGACTTGGCATCCAGTCTTCCTCTCAAGCAATCGGAAATCGACTTAGGCTGTTCAAAAATTTCCTTGAGCATAAAGTGCTCAAAGCCACCCTTTTCAATCGCCTCCAACTCCATCTCCAACTGATTGATGTACGGGTTGGTGGCCACGTTTTCAATAGTTTTGATCTGAAGCTCCCCATTCCGTACCATGGCGATTTCGTAATCGTCGAGATAAACCACCTTATTGGTGTATTCAATGATTGGCGTTGCATCGGAAGCAAAGAAATATTCCCCTTCACCAACACCAATCACCAATGGAGATCCCTTGCGCGCTGCTATAAGTGTGTTTGGCTCCTCCAAGTTGATCAACACAATCGCATAAGCACCTACCACCTTGTGCAGCGCCAATCGAAGGGCTTCTTCTAAGGAACAGCCATTGTGCTGGTAGATGTCTTCGATAAACTTGACAAAAACCTCCGTGTCGGTCTCGCTTTGAAAGGTATAGCCCTTCTTAATGAGGTCTTTTTTGAGTACCTCATAGTTTTCAATGATGCCGTTGTGGATCATCGCAAATCGCTCGGAAGAGGAATAGTGGGGGTGAGCATTGATGTCGTTGGGCTCCCCATGTGTAGCCCAACGGGTATGACCTATCCCGACCTTGGCTTGAATCTCGCCATTTTCGGCAAGGTGCTTTTCGAGCTCAGCTACCTTTCCTTTCTTTTTATAGATACTAAGACCTCGCTGATCGAGCAGAGCCACACCTGCCGAGTCATATCCTCTGTATTCTAATCTTTTAAGGCCTTTGAGAATAATGGGAAGGGCATCCTGCTGCCCCACGTAAGCGACAATTCCGCACATAACTAAAAATTTATAAAAGTTGGTTTTAGTGAAACAAAGAAACAGGAATTGTGCCAAAAAAAACAATCCCCTTTTAAAAATTCAAAAGGGGATTGAATGACACTTCCTTAAAATTTGCCCTATTTGGTTTTGGAGTAAATCATTGTTAGAACGACTTTATCTTTATTGACTTTAAATTGACGCATGGAACGTTTGAAATCATCGCCTGTGTTAGGCGTGATGGCATATAGCAACCAATCTTTGCGTTGCAATTCCTTTTTGTACAAGGCATTTAGATAGGAACTTATTCCTGCTCGCTGCAATTTTGATGTCGTCTCATAATTGATGAGGGCAGAAGAAGGAAAGAAATTGTTGGGCACTTTATTACCCTTTTCATCTTCAATGACTTGAACTTGTCCATCTCCTTGTACGTGGAGCTCTGCTTGGTTGATGGAACTCAACAGCACTTGGTTTTGGGAATCAATAAACTTCATGACCATGCCAGAGATAGGCGTTTGCCCCTTCTCCGGTTCTTCAATTGGCCCCATTTGAAGCGTCACTTGGTTGAAAACCACTCCTTTAATCGTATCAAGAAAAGCGTCCAATGGACTTGTATCCAATCTGATCGCGAGACCCAAACCTGATTTCATCCCGACTATCGCTCCAGTGGAATAGGACTTCTGATAGTCTCGCACCACAGCAGTAGGCGTACCACTACGATCTGACTCAATGCCATTGAAGCTGCGGGAAGAGAAGGTGGTGATTTTATAGGTTAATTTAGTCGTGTCTCCTGCAATATGGTAATGAAAGGTAATTCCTGTATTGCCTCCAAGTGAGAACCCTGCTGTCGTATTGTCTCCCGCACTAGGCACTATCGCTACGCCAGGGAAGTATTTTCTAAAATTAAAGACGTTGTCAAATTCGTTCCCTTTTTTAAGTTTGGCAAACATTTCTGATGCCAAGACCGGATTAAGAGGGGCTTTGAGTAGGGTGTCTTTGGTGTCCTTAAATACTACTTCCACCTGAGCAATGGCATTTGCGTTATACGGAAGCTTGCTGAAATTATAATATAAGGTGTCCAACAAGGGCTCAGAAAGAAGGTGGACCGAATACTTCTTCTTTTGGTCTAAGTTAGTTCCATTGACACTAACAGCAGCTAAATTAAAAAATACGGAATCTAGAATTGCTTCTGATTTGGGACGCTCGGATCCTTGCTCGATGTGCAATCGGGTATAAGCCGTACTTCTGGTCTTGCCAAAATAAGGATCTTCCTCATCTCCGACGATGAGAATACCTGCATTGGTGGTATTGAATGAATCTAGGAGCACCACCTTTGCATCTAGGGGAATTTCCTTGTAGAAAACTCCAATTTGATTATTTTCAGGTGCAAGTTCTAGGCCTAGTGTGGCAGGATCAGAACATCCTCCCAAGACCAAGAGTAAAAAAAACGCGAAAACGGAAAACTTAGCCCGCAAGGCTGGTGTACATTCCATACAACTCTTCATGAGCTTGCTGCTCTTCTTCAAAACTGATTTCAAATTTCTG
>JACCDO010302291.1_pt1 | contig 10844 bp, 8 predicted proteins | sample 7446101 | NCBI WGS metagenome assembly JACCDO01 (sample SAMN15323440, study PRJNA562643) | freshwater metagenome | isolation source: river surface water | place: USA:Blue River Watershed | collected 2017-08-16
GAAGTCAGTAAAATGTCTATTTTTTAGGAGCTTTAATGGCCAAGTCTACGGTTGAAAAATACACCGACGAATTAGATAAAATAAAAGAGAAAGAGAAAAAGGTTAGGCAATTTGCTGACATGCTTTCATCAATTGGTGACCTTGATGATAAAAAGAAAGTTCTATGGCGTGAAATATATGAGAATGCCATAGAAGATAGACAAAATGCATCAATACTTTTCACAGATACACTTTTACAAGTTAAAGGTAATGCTGCTAATCACAATATTTTAGGTCCTGTTGTTGCAAAATATCTTGAAAGAATGTCCAGAGCTAATGACCAGATTCTAAAGCTTGCTGAATTGGTTGCTAAAGAAGATGAAAAATCAATAGACACGGATTCTATCTTTGACAAGATAGGCAACATGGAGGATTAGAAATGAATGACATTCTTGGCGTTATTGCCAATATTGTGGATGAACACGCAATTATGTCCAAGATGTTCACAGTTGACGTTGTTGAATATTTTGATCAACCTATCACAAGCGGCAATGACTACACAAGCATTCTTGAAAAATATTCAAGATTATTAATGCCGATAGTGAATCCTCAAATACTCACAACAATGCCGCGAGGATCTATTTTAGGAAGATATAAGGATTTCAAAGGCAATAGTGGAACTTATATTTTTTATCCATTTTTTTCTCACTTGCATATGCCTGTCAAGCCAGGAGAACAAGTTTGGGCACTAAATAATCGACAATTCGGTTTTTGGGTCTCTAGAAAACCTGCTGATCTTATCGCAGAAGATCCAAATTTTACGCATAATGATCGTGGAATCAACAATAAATCATTCACTAATGTAAAAGGTGAAGCACCTCTCGCTAGATCCTTTAATGAAAACACATATGGTGCAACAAGCTATACAAAAGTTATAGAAAATTCCAATTCATATACATCGGAATTTCAAGGTGAAGTAGTCCCAAGATATGCGCCAGTCGGACCTGACCTTGCGATACAGGGATCTAATAATTCTTTAATTGTTTTAGGTAGCTCATCGACAACAGGACAAAAATCAGAAGGAACGGGTTTGATAGATCTTGTTGTAGGAAGAGGTCAAACCAATGTTACCAAGCCAGCAGCAGAATTTACAAATTCTCGTGCTTATAATGAAACAGACAAAGTTTCACAAAATCAAAATCCAAATGAAGGTGATCTAGATTTTGAAAATGACTTGTCAAGAATTCACATTGCAATGAATGACGAACCAGATCAAAAGTTTGGAATTTCAATAGGCACAAACTTGGGTTCGGGTCCTTCTATTGTTACCAAGACGAATAAGATTAGATTACAAGCAAGAGAAGATCTTAAAATTGCTGCCGATAACGTCGGTATCATAATAGATGATAACAAAATAACAGCAACTAATAACACAGGCGCTGGCGCAACTGAAGTTCTAATTGAAACATCCCTAAGTTTTCAGCAACAACTTGCTAACTCACTAACAGAAATTCAAACAGCATTTGGTGCATTAGGAATAGTTTTGCCAAATACAGCAAATTTGATCACATTGCTGTCTAGCAAACAATTTAGTTCAAAAATATCAAGGAGTGACTAAGATGGCACTTGACGCTATGAAGCTTGTTGAAAAGATGGATGAAAAGGCTACACTTTTATTAGGACAACCTTATATCACTAATAGCAGCGAGATGAAGGAAAAACTTTTTAAAGTTTTAGCAGAATCCATCATAGAGCACATTCAAGAATATGCTGAAGTTAAGGTTATAATTGTAGGATCTGATGGTGGAAATGCGCTGCTTTCAAGTAATCTTTCTACAGACATTGTAGAAAGAGGTGATACTCTTATTCCAGATATTGCATTAAATGCAGCAATAGCGTCAGTAGTTTCAACTGGCAATATACCTACATCATTTACGCTATTAAACTCAGGTTTTGTTAAATAGACAGTCTTGGTCATCTTAGTGACAATATAATTAGATTTGATGGCATCACAAACAACAACACCTGCAGTTCCAGCAAGAAAGTTTAAAGGAAACAGCGTCATCAATCAAAGAATTGATGAGGTCAAATCTGATTCTCCGATCTTGTATGGGATTACAACACCTCTTTCGCCTCCAAAGTTAGATGGAACGTTATTTAATCAAACGACAGATATTGGATTACAAGTTCTAGACAACTTTAAGAACATGTTGTATACAAATCATGGAGAACGTCTCGGTAAATTTGATTTTGGAGCAAACCTTAAATCACTTCTATCAGAGAGAACTTCACGAGAAAACTGGACACAAGAAGCAACTAGATTGATACAACTGACAACAGACAAATATATGCCATATGTGTCTATCAATTCTGTTGAAATTCTTACATCTCCTGCGCTCAATGATGCTACAAGTCGAATTACGCTAGTCGTTATTTTTTCTATTGCAAAACTTGGAATTGACAAGCGTAGATTAGAGATTCAAATGAATAATTTAGGATAAAAATGTCATCAATCAACGTTAAGAAAAGCCTACTACAGAAAAAAACAAGAGACTATCTTAATAAAGATTTTGATGGTTTTAGAAGTGCTCTGTTGCAATATGCACAAACATACTATCCAGATCAAATAAAAGATTTTAGCGATGCGTCTGTTGGCGGTATGTTTGTCGATTTAGCAGCATATGTTGGCGACACAATGTCGTTCTATCTCGATCACCAATTTAATGAAACAAATCTTGTGACTGCTGTAGAGCCTAATAACATTGAAAGGTTGGTAAGACAGTCTGGTGTTAAAATTACAGGAGCAGCACCCGCACTTGCAAGTGTTAATCTTTATATTAGAGTAGAAGCAGAGGTAGTAAGTGGAGTTTACCAACCACGTAAAAACTATCTACCTGTAATTAAAGCAGGCTCAAAGTTCCAGTCATCTACCGGCATTGTATTTGAACTACTTGAAGATGTTAATTTTGCTGAAGAGAAAAGCAGTGGTGATCTTAACGCAAATGTTGCCATCTATTCAACGGACACCACAGGAAACCCAGCCTCGTATGGGATAACAAAAACAGGTATTGTCACTTCAGGCGAAACTACAACAGAGACTTTCAATATACCAGATAATTTTCAACCATTTAGAGCACTTACGCTTTCAAAATCAAACGTATCAGAAATACTTAGAGTCATTGATTCTGATCTTAATGAATATTACGAAGTTGATTCATTAAATCATGATGTTGCCTATAAGAGAGTGCAAAACACAAATCAAGACTCAGATAAAGTTAGCGACAGTCTTTATGTCGTACCTGCACCTTACAGATTTATTTCAAATACGACACTTAATACTGCAATAACAACTATTACTTTTGGATCTGGGCGCGCTGACTCGCTAGATGATGATGTCTTACCGGATCCGAGCGAAGTTGCACTTACTCTCTACGGAGACAGAAAGACCTTCACAAGAGTTGCAATTGATCCAAATGCTTTGCTTGCGACAAAGAGCTTAGGAGTTACGCCGTCTAATACTGTTATAACGGTTCGCTATAGAGCAGGCGGTGGATTAAATCATAACGTCGCAGCGAATACAATAAGAACTGTGTATTCACTAACTACTGAATTTAATGTCGGCGTTCCACCTGCGAAAGTCGCGCAGATCAGAACAAGTCTTGAGATTACAAACCCGCAACAGGCAACAGGTGGAGAAGATATACCTACACTTAACGAATTTAGAAATATCGCATTGAACTTTAGAAATGCACAATCACGTCTAGTAACAAAGAGTGACCTCGTTGCCAGAGTTTACACAATGCCATCAAATCTAGGAAGAGTGTACAGGGCAGCAACAAGATCAAATCCAACAAACCCACTTTCGTCATTACTCTACATTGTCAGTAGAGATGCTAGTGGTTATCTAGTTATTTCACCTGATACACTTAAGAAAAATCTTGCTAAATATCTTAATGAATTTAGATTGACTTCTGATGCAATAGATATTCTTGACTCGGCAATCGTTAACTTTACATTTAAATATACAATTGTCTTGGACACCAGCGTTGACAAAACAACAACAATCACAACATTGAACAATAAGATTGCTGAATATTTAAAAACAGGCAATTTTCAAATAGACCAGCCAATTGTTGTAAGTGATCTAATCAACATCATTCTTAATCAAGACGGTGTCGTATCGCTTGATCGCTATGAATTCAATAATATTATAGATACTGTTGATGAAAGAACATATAGTCAAGTGTCGTATAGCCTTGCGAATAATACAAGAAGAGGAATAATAAATCCTCCCGTAGGTGGAATTTTTGAGTTAAAATATCCATCATTTGACATTATTGGAAATGCAGTTTAAGGATTAACATGTATAGAGTCATACAACCTACCAAAGATTCCTATATCACAAATAAAATAGTGGGACAATTTAGAGTTGTTGACGCTAACGTTGGGTCAGCAGGCTCTATAGACATTTTCAAGCTTTATGATGAAAATTCTATTCAAGGTGAAGTTACTCCAATAGAATTATCAAGAGGTTTAATTCAATTTGACCTAAATCAAATTAGAGCGTTAACTGGCACTATACTCGACATCTCAGACCCATCTTTTAATTGTAGATTAAAACTTTATGATGTCTATGGCGGGCAGACAACACCTAGCAACTTTACTTTAATAGTTTTTCCTCTTTCAAAATCATTCGACGAAGGCCGAGGCCGAGACGTTATAAAATTTGAAGATCTTGATGTTTGTAACTTTATAACAGCATCAGTAATTACTTCACCTGTAACATGGAGCATGTCAGGAGCTAATGCACAAGGCCTGCTAGGAAGTAACGATATTGATATAATCTCCTCAGGAAATCTAAATGACGGTAATGGAATTGTGAATTTATATGCTACACAATCTTTTCCATTAGGCACAGAAGATCTTGACGTAGATATTACAAAAATAATTTCAGGAACTTTAGCAAATCTAATACCTGATTGTGGTTTTAGAATTTCTTTTAGCGGATCACAAGAAACTGATACACAAACGCGCTTTGTCAAAAGATTTGCTTCTAGAAACACAACAAATACAGCAAAGAGACCCCAGCTCATTGTGACTTACAATGATGCGATTAATGATGACCATTCATTGTTCTATTTTGATCTAACAGGATCAATATTTCTTAATAATTTTCAAAGAGGATCACCAGGAAATATCTTGTCCGGATCAGCGGCAACACAGATACAAGGCGATAACTGTCTAAAGCTTAGACTAACATCTGGGTCATTTAGTCAAGAATATTCTGGTTCACAACTAAAATTAGGCGGAAATTTTCAAACAGGTATCTACACGTCTTCTTTCGCTATAAGTTCATTTAACACAAACTTGACAGCTTCACTTGTCAATTCAAGCTCTATAACATTCACAGAGATATGGTCATCGCTTGATGGAAAAGTCGGGTACTATACAGGATCTCTTGAAGTTAAGAAAGTTAATAGGACGTCATTCATACAGACACCTGAACGCTATTTTGTCAATATTACAAATATGAGACCATCATACAAGAGTACTGAGGTCTTTAGATTTAGAATGTTTATTGAAGACTTCAACCTTTCTCCTGTTTATAGAAAATTACCTCTTGAAAACACAGGAATTGTTGTTGATGAGTGTTATTATAGAGTGAGAGACTTTGAAAGTGACGAAGTTATCATTCCATTTCACACAAATGGAACAAAGACATCTAACGATGCACAAACACATTATTTTGATTTTTATATGACGTCACTTCCACGAGGAAGAACTTACACATTTGACTTTATGATTGTGAATAATGGTCTTAGCGTCTTGATTAACGATGTTGCAGCAAAATTTAGGGTTGAGTGATTAAATGAGATCAATAACGGGCAATAAACCGAGTTTTAAATCACAAAGCTCTCTTGGGACCAGCAGCAAACCAAAAGTTGTTGTTAAAAATGTCTACAATGACAAGCTTGAGAAAATAAACACCTTAAGCCCAGACTCATTTAGATACGATCCTGACGGTACTGGTCTCAAATCAACACAAGAATTGAATATTGATTATACTAGTTTTGAGAACCACACATTCTTTAATTCGGCACGTGCAAAAGTTGATGCCTCATTTGAGTCAATAATTAATGAATTTCCTTTTGATAAAGAAAGATCTTCAATTGAATTATTCTTAGATACGCTAACAGGATATGAAAAATACGTTTATGATTTATTTCCAAAAAACGTAGGTTATTTAAAGTTTTCTGGTTCTAATGCGCCCTATGCAGGTTCTTATATCACAGTTCGTGATGGAAAATCACTTAATTTTCCCACACTAAACACTACTGACTACGGCAAAGCAGTTCTTGACCCAGACAATGCAGAATTTTCATTTGAAATGCAGCTATTTCTTCCTAGCGAAACAAATAATAATCAAGTTGTTTTTCAACGCCTGTCTAGCATTGCAGGAATTACCTTTGCAATCTCACAGTCATCAAGTACAACAACGGCAAAAGGTGTGTTTCTAATTTCATCAGGAAATAATGATGCATATGTTGTAGCGTCAGGATCAATTGACAAAGGCGCATTTAATCACATATGTGTCCAGACAATAGATGAAGACGGAGCTAAAAAAGCTGCTATTTATGTCAATTCATTGCTGTTATACACGTCGTCAGACGCTCAAGATTTTGGAAAATTCCTGTTTAATGGTCAATCATTATTTATCGGATCAGGATCTTCGCACACAAGTATTGATTATCAATTTACACCGCAGCAAACATTTTCAGGCTCTATTGACGAATTTAGATATCACAAGAAACAACTAACTAGTGATATTATTAAAAAGTATCAACAAACAGAAATCTACTCAGGATCTTCTGATCTTGCGCTTTATTTTAGATTTAATGAACCCTCAGGTTCATACTCGGGAAACACAGTTGTACTTGACTATTCTGGAAACCAGTTACACTCTTACATTAGCAATTTCAATGTTGATTTAAGAAATACAGGGTCTGTTAATCAACCTGTGACCTATGAAAATGTTGAACTTTCACCGATTCTTTTTGCAAATCATGATCAAGTTAGCCACCTAAATACAACTCTTTTGCAAGATGCAGAATCATATGACAACGATAATCCTAATTTTATATTAAAGCTTATACCTTCACATTACTTTACAGTTGGATCACAAGCACAAGGCTTTAATTCTATTGATCAAAATCTTGGAAATCCATACACAGCTGACTCTATCCCTGGAACAGGTAAATTAAATAAGCCCCAGGAGATGCTTGCATTTTTGCTAATTTATGCCAAATATTTTGATGAAATCAAGCTTTTTATGGATTACTTTTCTAACATCAATATGGTAGATCTTTCTGATGAAGGTCTTGGTATTAACAAATTTTTACCATACATCTCAAGATATTATGGATTTGAGCTACCTGACTTATTTACAAATACAACTCCTGACCAGTTTTTCTATGGTCAAGGCCTCGAAGATGATTATTCATATTCAAGATTGTCATTAAAGCAAGTTCGACACCAAATTTGGCGAAGAATTTTGGCCAATCTGGGGGATTTTATTACAACAAAAGGCACAAGAACAGCAATCAGATCAGCATTTCTGTCGACAGGCATCATACCAGAAAACTTCTTTAACATTAGAGAGTTTGGTGGACCTTCTGTAAAGAATCTTAAAAATCTGCGTCAACAAACACAAGAATCATCAGTTTTAGTTGACATGTCAGGTAGTTTGACGTCTTTACCAGGAACGATCGACGCACAAGGATTTTTTAGTAATATACCCCATTTCACGTCAGGTTATCTTTCTGGTTCACGCGTAGAGCCAGGAACTCCAGACATAGCCGGTAATTTTGTATTAGCAGGAACATCAAATATTTCTGATGACGTAAATGATGGATTGATGACTTCTGGCTCGTTCTCAATCGAGACATTGGTAAAATTTAGACCCAACGTAGTTCATAGAAATGAACAGAGCCTTATAAGATTGCAAACAACAGGTTCAACATCACTAACACTTGCATCTCAAGCATGTCTTTTAAATATTGTCTATAAGCATGATGATCAAACAAAGCTAGGAGATCTTCATCTATATACAAGACCGAGCACAGAATCGGGTGCAAGCAGGCTTGATTTGACAATCAATGGCATTAATTTATTTAATGGTGAAAAATGGTACATATCAGCAGGAAGAACAAGAGGTGATTTAACATCAAGCTTGTCTTCATCTTACTTTCTACGTTGCGGTTATCTTGAAGATAAGACTTCATTTACATACTTTACGACATCTTCATATTTCTCTGAAACAGTTGCAGGTATTGCAGCCAATGATGCATTGCAGAATATATCAACTAACTACAATGCATCAGGCACATTCTTAGCTATTGGTTCGCAGAGCCTAGACACAGCTTCTCCGCTATTTTTGAATGCTTATGGAAGCGATCTTATAACAACATTTGACGGTCAATTTGGTCAAACTCGTTTTTGGTCAAAATCTTTAACAGAAACTGAATCATTGGAGCATTTAAGAAACTATGCATCAAGAGGTGTCGAAGATCCAAGATTTAATTTCAATTTTGACACAGAGTCAACAGGAACTTTTGAACGCCTGAGAATCGATGCAACAGCTGATCAAGGAACAACGGGCTCGGATTCAACCGGAAAGTTTATCCTTTTTGACTTCTCACAAAATAATCTGCATCTAACAGGATCTGGGTTTGAAAATAATAAAGTCATTCTAAAGAATGATCTATTCCAGATTAATCGAATTTCACCCAATATTGATTTACTCCAGACAGATGACAAAGTAAGAGTTAGAAGCCTATCTGATTATTCATTGACAGACGACATTTCAGCTCCGGCTCCTGTCTATGATCTAGGACCTGAGTATGCAATTAATGATGATAACAGGCTTTCGATAGAATATTCGCCTTACAAAGCATTAAATGAAGATATTATTGGATTACTTGGTGATACTCAATTTCTTGATGATGCGCTAGGCCAGACTTCGCTAGTTTATGATGAAATCTATCCAGACCTTGAAAAACTTTCTAAGGTCTATTTTGAAAGGCTTTTAAGTCCCGTTGATTCTCGACGGTGTTTAGAGCTTTTCAAGTGGTTTGACTCTTCACTTACAATGTTGATTGAACAACTTTTACCACGAAAAACACGATTCTTGGGAATCAATTATGTCATTGAATCACATGTTCTTGAGCGCAACAGGTACAGATATCCAGTCGATAGAATGTATCTCTTGAATGAGAGACCACAGACAAATATGTCGCTCTACCTCACGGCACTTAATGCCGTACTTAAGAGGTACTAAATGAAACCCTTTATTGATAGATCGATAGGACTTATAGAAAATCCTATCAATCCTATAATTACAACACCTAATAGTGCGACAATTAATTTTGATCCGTATAGGCAAGGTGTTGAAGTCAACTTGACAAGATACTATCTGCAATCAAATATCCCCTATGTTAGCTCAAAGGGCATCATAACGGGCGATGGTGAGATAGTTGACCATGAAAATCTGCAGTTGAATTTTGGACAAGGAATGAATCTTGATGGTTTTAAACCTTTTGAAGATCAACTCGTCCCAACAACTGCTGCAGGAATTCTAACATCAAATTTAATACAATCAGAAGATGATCCATTTTTTGGGAGAGCGGCCCAAGATGGGCAAATTGACATCTTTAGCGACACAGGCAAAAGATCACTGCTCCCAACAGGTATGCCTTTTAATGCAAGAGGCATAAGGGGATCACTTTCAACTCTTGGGTGGTTCTATAATATAAACAATAGTAACCAATCTAACTTTTTAGATGCAACAGATCAGTTTTTGGATGTTGCAGTTGAAGGTTATAAAGGTGATGACAAAGTCTTTGAACCTTTCATAGATGTCAATATTGTTAATAAATTTTCAATGAAAATTGACTATACTTACATTGGGCCTGGTGACAAGCTTTCTTCAACAGGATATGACAATTATGGTTCAATCTACGTCACAGACTCCATTGCATACGGTGGCTTTTTAAGATGAGCAAAAGCGCAAGAATACTCAATATATCACCTAAAGTTCAACTTCAAATCAATGATGACAAACTAGGTGCATACCCAACAATTTTAAGATCAAATGACCAAAGAACGCTAGGTAATGATCCAAGCATCTATAACGACTCTGGAATTCAAATTTTTGAAAATAGAAAGGTTTTAATGCCTTTCAATATAAGCGATGTTCAAGCAAAAGAATCAGGATTCTTAACAGGCACAATAAAACTCGAAAAACCTGTAACACCTGCAAGTCAATATTTAACTAAATTTGAAGAAAATTATATAGTACCTTTTAATGAAAGTAGAAATCCTAGCGCATTTTTTGAATCTGGTTCAATATCATATGACGGTTTTCCATCTGAATATTATCCTGGATTTGACACACCAACAAGGAATCAAGTAGCGTTAGAGTTTGATATAACAGATCGCACCGGGTCCACACTTCTTCGTGCATCAAATGACTTGCCTGGAGTGACAAATAATTACACGGGTTTCTGTTATTATAATTTTATTGCTAAAAAATGGGACTACGTAGGTCTCAAAGACCCGGCAACGGGTGCAACTCTAGCGCACACAGAGGCATTCAAAGACGACGGTTCAGGAGGTCCTGTAATATCGGGTGGCGATATAATACTTCGACAATTCACACATTCGCCAGGATTGGGAAGTATGCCAGGTTATACTGAAGACGATCTTTATCGTCTAGGATATGATAAGATTGGTTATCCAACTTCAGTTTACGGCGCGCCAAATTCGCCAAGATATCATGCAACATCGAGTCAATGTTTAAAGTTATC
>JACCDO011300454.1_pt1 | contig 10844 bp, 1 predicted proteins | sample 7446101 | NCBI WGS metagenome assembly JACCDO01 (sample SAMN15323440, study PRJNA562643) | freshwater metagenome | isolation source: river surface water | place: USA:Blue River Watershed | collected 2017-08-16
CAGGAGGTTTAGTTATAGTTAATTCATCAGGAGGTTTAGTTATAGTTAATTCATCAGGAGGTTTAGTTATAGTTAATTCATCAGGAGGTTTAGTTATAGTTAATTCATCAGGAGGTTTAGTTAGTTCATCAAGATCTTCATCAAATAAATGTTCTTCTTTTGTTAAATCGATACCATTAACCATTTCAGGATCTTTAATATTTTGGGGTTTAGAAGCTAATAAATCATCAATATTAATTTTTTTATGAATTTTAATATAATTTTTAGGAATAGGAGTGAAATTATGCGTATGAAAAATATCTTTAATTAAACATGTTAAGTTTAAAACTTCAGATCTTGTCCAAGGCATACCAATTTTATCATAATTAGTAATTCCATAAACACAATTATTAATTTTATCAATATTAAATGTGATATTAGATTTATTTTTAATAGAGATATTATAATTATCATCAATAAGTTTAGTAGTTTTAAAATTATTTTGATTTAATTCTTGAATTTCATGTAGTCTATCAATAATAATATCTAAATCATTAATGCTAATACAAAAATCAAAATCAATTTTATCAGAAATAAAAAAATTAGATTTAATATTTAAAGAAGGGGATTTAACTTCCATATTATTTTATATTAAATAAATAAAATAATTATTTGAAAAGATATTGAAAACAATATTAATTTTTTTATAAATTATTATTTTTTGTTATTACAAATATCATCAGAATAAGTTGGTAAATTTTTAATTATTTTATATAACATATTCCAATATGAATTGATTATCTTGTTTAAATGAGTTAAAATAGTTAAATTAAGAGTAGTAATATCATCTTTATTATTAGTAATAAACATATTGTTTAATACATACCCAACACTTTTATTAAATTCATCTGGAAAATTAGTATTAAATTCTTCAATATCAGTAATATATTTAATTATTTTACTATTAGTACAATTTTTTATTAATAGAATAGTCTTTGTAATAATTTTTTTCAAATCATACTCATTTTTATAAAATTGATTAATTTTATTTTGTAGAATAGATGATTCATTACTTATTATAATAACTAAATCAGATTCATTATAAAGATTTAAATTTTCCATGATAAATTTCAAAATAATGATTGAATAGAAAAATGATTTAATATCAACCTTACCTATAAGAGTTCTAATAAAAAATCTGTTAATATATTTGTTATAATATTGGTTTGGTGGTCTATCGGTATAATAGAATAAATTTAAATTCATTTTAAGATTATTAGGTTCGTCATTAATAGTAAATTTAGTAAAATAATTTTGTTCCCCACCAGGTTTACAAATAAATATATCAGACTCTGAAGGAGGATTAGTCAAAGATGAATATGTATTAATAGCTTGATTAGGTTTCTTAAATAAAAAAGTTTTAGGGTAAAAATTATGATCGGAACCATACAATTGTTTAAATCTAAATAATAAATCAAATGTATTTAATAATGAAGTATTTGATAAAGTATAATCTTTAAGATAGAATCTGATAAGATATCTATAATTTATCAAATTCAAATTATATTCAGGATCTGAAAATATTTCAGAGTCGTCAATATTAGAGAATAAAATATTATTATTACCTTTCATATAAATTCTAATTTTAAAATTTGGTTGAATATTGAGTATAATTTTATGAATTTCAAATCTTTTAATAATAATAAAATGATTAATAAAATATATATTTGATAAATAAGGATCAGATTGTTCATCATTAATTTTATAAAATTCTACCCAACCAAAATCATCTCCATAAGTCATACTTGAAGTAAAAACATAAGGATAAATAGAAGTAAAAATTAAATTTTTTACATTTACAAAATCTCTTTCTGAAACACCTGTTGTAATACTTTCTGAATTTCTACCATATGTAACTTTAAATTTAGAATTATTCCTAATATATTGTATGTATAGGTTGTTGATAGTATTATCATTATTAAAATTAAAATTATATATAAAAGCTGTTGGATATGATTCAAGTCTATTTAAAATAAAATTACTACAATATAAATCATTTTTATATTGGTCACTAATAGTACTTTCTGTTTTTCTAGTAAATTTACCAATTTCAAATTCAATACCAAGTGTATTATTAAAGTCATTTTTAAAATAGTTATTTGGATCTTGTTGGTTATAAAAATATTTGTCAACATTAAAATTTGTAATTTTTATAATTGTTAATGACAATTGATTTTCATAATTAAGAGAATTTTGACGTTCTTGTTGTTGTTGAGATTGTTGTTCTGATTGTTGTTCTGATTGTTGTTCTGATTGTTGTTGTGATTCTTGTTGTTGATTTTCAACTTGTGCTTGTGTAGAATTAACAATATTAAAATCTATATCTTCCATAATTTCTTGAATAAGAACAGAATAATTTTTATCCTTAATCATGTTTTTAACTAAATAATTAAATTCAAGTTCAGAGAACTTTAATAAATTCATTTTGATAGATTCTAAATCAGGACAATCAATAATAGAACAATCAAGATTAATAGGTTGTTTATAAATACTTTCTGTAAGATATGAAAATTGTGGACTAACTTTTAATAATTTAGTCATATTATTATTTTCAAAATAATTACGATAAATAGTGAGAATATTTTGTTTAGAAAATAATGGTTTTTGTGATTCATTATATTTAAGTTCATTATCAATTAAAAAGTTAGCCAAATTATTAACACTATTACCAAGTTGTGAAAATAAATTAGTACCAACAATAAAATCAACAGTTTGACCACGATTAATATTTCTCATTCTATAAATACCCTGTGCAATATCTCTAAATCTATTAAATGAACTGACAGTAACTAGACCTTTTGCTAATGAATAAATTTTCATATCAATACCAGTGATATGTGCCTGATCATAAAAATAAAATCTGTTAATAAGTGGTATATTAAGACTTTTATATGGTATAATATTTTCGTCAAGATCTAATGCCAATTTATTATTATCTATATCAATATAGACAACACATTTAAATTTATCAGTTAATTTCATTAATCTAATGTAAACAAGTATAGTTTTAGCAACATAATAACTTGTATTATTAATAAAGAAAGATCCAACATCAATAATAACATGATAATTTAGTAAAGCTTTTCTCATAAGATCACACATATCATTAAACATAAATACAACATTATTATCTTTAATTCCTAATATACTGGCGACAACAGCTCCATCTCCTCCTTTTTGTCTATCAATTTCAGGATCTAAAGCTAAATTATGACCATTAATGGTAACTTCTTGGGGAATATATATAAAAGGGGTACCAGTAAAACCTATTCTATTAGGACAATATTTAGAAGAAAGAATATCAACAAATGATATATTATTAACAAAATAGAATATTTTAATAAATCTTTTAAGAACAATTTTAATAAGATAATCTTTTATAAAATAATTTTTAAAGTTTTGTATCATAATAAATTTATCATCTTCAGTAAAACTTGTAATTTTTGGTTTATTAGTAATTTTTTTGGTAACAGTTATACCATTAGTTAATTGATTATATTTTTGTAAACCAATATTTAAATCTGGTGTTTTATCATCAATTTGATCATATTCTTCATAAATATAATTAAGAAAAAGTTCCAAATCGATATCTCTGATTCTATTAACAGAATCATCTAAATATGAAATAATAGTTAACGGTATTACATAAAAGTATTCAGTAAATTCTGAGTTAGATGAAGGTTTTTCATCAGCTAGATATGGAATGGCAACATAATAATCTTTTAAAAGATTATCATCTTTCAAATCCTTTTCAATATATAAATTATTAATTTTTAAATTATCATATCTTAAACCAAAATGTCTTCTATGTAATTGTTTAATAATGTTACCAATTAAAATATAAAAGTTATAAATAATATATAAATATCCACGATCTAAATCAGAACTAATTTCAGTAAATTTATTAAGTTTCATAAGTTTAAAAGCGTCTGTATATTTATGTCCGAAATTGTTGACAATTGCGTTTAAATAAAATGCATCAATAATTTTTTGTGCTCTAGTATTAATAGAAGTAGAATCTAAAATTAAATGTGGATCAAGTCTAAATCCAAGTTTAGATAATTGTTGTCTAACATTATAATATTCAGGATCAAAATACAATGAATATATGAAATCATAAATAAAATTGAAAGTAATATTATCATTATCAATACTATTAAGAACAGTACCTTTTTTAATAACATTTAATTGACTTTTAATAGGATCTGAAATTTCATCAACTTCATCCAAAACTAAATAACTTGACAATAAAATTTGATCATAATTTTGTTTATATGAATAACTACTGTGACTTTCGGTATCAGTATATAAATGAATTTTAGAAAGTTTAATATTATAATCAGATATTAATAAAATATTATTAGAAATATTTGTAATATCATCAGGATTATTATATAGACATAGAGCATCATAATTTAGATAGAAGAATATGTTTAAAAAGTTTTCTCTATATGATTGTGAGACAAGTGTTTCAGGCATTATATGAATAATTTTATTATTTGTTTCTTGTATAAAATTTTGTTCTAACAAAAATATTGTTAATAATGGAGCAACCACAGATGATTTACCTTGACCCATTAGTAATTGATGTATTTTAGCTTTAATAGGTTCGGGTGTTGAGACACTAGAAACAGTAGGATCTGACATATAATCAATTTTATTGTTAAGCAATTCATCTTTTAATCTAAAAATAAATTCAATTTGATCATTTCTAATAATATTTCCGAAAATATATTCAAAAATTAGAAGATTAGATGATATTGAATTTGTAACATAATATGGAGTAATTGTAGCAATATTATACAATTGTGTAATATTATATTGTTTCATATCAGAAGCCAATAATGAATCAATTAATTCAATCATCATATATATTTTTTTAAGATTCAAGTATTTATTAATAATTTGAATATACGAATTTCTAATTCTTTCTTCAGTAGATTCTTTAATCTTGTTAATTAATTGAAAACCAAAATCGAATAAACCAAAATTAGTTTTTAATTTTTCTTTTGTAATTGAATCAAATACTAAATAATAATTTTCTAATTCAATGGTTAAAATTTTTTTTAAATTTTCTAACAATTCCATACTCCCGACACGAGTTTTATTTTTGGTATAATCAGTTAAAAACAATATGTAATCTGATTGTAAATCTTTATTGGTAATAGTTTTTTGTGTAGCATCATTATCAATTAGTTCAGTTCTATCTAACATATTAATAATATTTAGTGATAAAGGTTCCCAATCATTATATTGTAATTGATAAAAATTATTAATGTTATTTTTTAATAAATTAAATTCTTTGGATAAATCAATCATAAATAATACAGAATCAATTTTATTCTGAGAATTATACATATAAGCTTTTAAAAGTTCAACATAAATTTCATTTTCTATTGGTTTTTTATGATTTTGTAAATATAAGATACAAGTTACTATATTATTAGGTATAGATAATGTACTATTTTCAGTAACATTAGTTTCATTTTTTTTAAAATTTAAAGTATAATTACGCAATTTAACATCATTCTTAGGATAATACATAAAACCAATATCACAATAATTTTTAAGCATAGTTGGAAAATCACTTTCTTTTAAATCAAAATTTGATAAATTATAGAGTTTGTCATTATATTTTTTGTTAATGTTTAATAAAATTTTAATAACATAATTAAACATTGAAAGATTATAAAATTTGAAAACAGTTAAATCTAAAGAAATTTTACCTTTATCTAAAACACTATTATCAATAATACCTATTTTAATAAGTGAATCAATAATAGAGTTAGATTCTCTTAAATTACCAGCATTAAGATTTTCTTTAAGAAAATAAGAAATTTTTCTAACATCTAATTCATTAAATGAATCATTTATATTATATTCAATTTCATAAATCCCCAAATAATTATCAATATTTTGAGGTTCCTTAATATATGTACCGATATAAAAGTATTTATTATTTTTACAACCAATAAATATATTAGTATTAAGTGTATATTTGACAACATTATAAAATTGAATAGTATTATCAATATAAATTATATAGTCTTTAAATAAAATAAAACCAGGATTTTCTTTATCAAAATTGAATTCTATTTCTAATATTGGTACATAAAACTTATATTTGTTTTCATCAATTTTAATAGGAATAACTTCATAAATCAAATTACTCAAATATTTTATGGGATATTGTTTCTTATCATTAGGTCTATCAACAATATTAGAATTTACAAACTTAAAAATTTTATAATAAACTGACAATAATACATTATCAAATATAATATTTTGTAATTTTAATACTTGATTATTTTTATAAATTAATTTATAATTATTATTTAAATCTTCAATTTTAATTTCTGTTGATTTATCTGAAGAAATATATTCTAAATTAGATTTTTGAATAAAAGTTTTATTATTAAAATATGAATAATCTGTTAATAAGAAAAATTGTAAACATGAATCATCTTTATTAAATTCTTTTTTATATTTAATAGTAAAAACTTGTGAATTACGAGGGAACCTAGTACTACTAGGATATGACCAAGTTATATTAATATTTCTCAAGACATTCAAATTATTAAAAATTTTAAATTTATTTGAACTTTCCAGAGTGGTATTTCTATTAGTAGATTCAACTTCTAAAAAATTAAATTCAATATTATAATATGAGTTATTATCTTTAATTCCAAATGTATTTTTACTAAATATACTATCATCAGGTTCAGGATCAAATTTATTTTTAAAATTAATATCAATTGATAATTTAATATGAAGATCATCACTAATTAATTTATAATCAGTTATTTTTTTATTAAATTCAATATTAAAAGCATCATAAATTTCTTTAACACAATTTCTTAAACTTTCATAATTATCAAAAGAAGTGTTTCCATTAAATTTATATATAAAATCAGTAGTGTTTTCATCATAATTATATGTAGTGGGTGTACTTCCTAATAATGCATCTGATAATCTACCTCTAGTTTTTTTGACTACAGGAGCATTTTTTTTCTTTTCAGCTGCTTGTTTTTCATATGTAGTATTATAATAAATTTCAAAATCAAAATCATATTGATAAATAAATTCTTTGAAAACATCTGAACCTAATAAATAATCAAGTATGTTAACATATTTTTGTATTCTAATTTTAAAATTTTTAAGAGAATTTTGAAAGATATTATTAATTTTTCTATAAAATTTATTAATTTTATCAAGTAATAATAAACTTTTAAAAATATATTCAGAATCGAAATTTTCAGATAAAAACATATTATCTTGTGGAGTTAATTTTAATATGAAAAATTTAATATCATGATAAATAATAAGATTAACAATATCATTTTTAATATACTTATTAATTTCAAAGATATCAAATATGAGTTGTTTATAAATATTCTTAACTTCATTTTTTTGTTCATCACTAATATTATATAATTTGTGTCCAAAATAAACATTTAATAACATTAAAATATCAATCATAATCAATTCATAATTATTTTTATCGTCATTATTGATAGTATTATTTTTAACATTATCTATCATAATTGTTAAATAATTATTAATTATACTTGGAATATCAAGACCTATACCAAATTCAAAATTAGTTAAATCAAACAAATATGAAGATAACTCAAAAATATTATTATTTGCATTAACATCATGTTCAGACTTATCTTTATTAACACCAATAATTAAATTTGAAGAAATATAATTAGTTGAACCAGATAATGAGTCATTAATATTTATCAATATTTTATCAATATTTGCATAAACATAGTAAAAATTATAATTATTATTTAAATATGAGTATTTAATTTTTTCAATATCATTTGTTTCAATAGAATCCTCCCCATGTTTAAATTCTGTTTCTTTAAACCTTACACTTAAATTGTACATATATAATCTATAATTTATCAATAAACTGAGTGAAATAAAATCATCAGGATTGATAATTGAGTTATTAAAATTAATAATTTTATTTTCAGCATCAATTTTATCTTTATCAAGATTTTTAAATTCGTCTCCAAAAAAAACATTTATTAATGGTATCATATTAATTATATAGGTATTGGATCTAAAATTTCTTCCATCATTAAATTCAAATTCTTTTATAATATCATCAACATCCCAATATATTAATTTATCAGAATTACAATTTATTTTATTTTCATAAATTGGTTTTTTTTTTGTGGAATTTCTTAAAGTTAAAATATTTTTAATTGATAAAATAACTGAAGAATTAATACAATTACACTGTTTATCATTATTTTTTAATCTTTCTTTAATAGTATTAAAAAACATAGAATCCGCCGAATAATTTTTAGTACCTATATATGTAATATAAGTATCGTATTTACCAAATTGATCAATAAAATCGAATTTGTCATTGTTAATTGGATTATCTGTAGAAAATATTGGAAAAATTAATTGTTGATAAAAGTTATTGTTAATAACAAAATCTTTAAATTCATTGAGAAATAAGTAATCTTGATAAGAATTGATTACAATAGATCCAATATATATTTTCCATCTTAAAATCAAATTAGTATCTGACTCAGTCATAATATATTTTTTTTTAGTTGTAATTATTTCATTAAAAATATGACAAAGTATTGTTAAACAAAAAATACTTATTTGTGAAATATCTTTTTTACAAAAAGTATCAAATATATCAATTGTTTCAGCTGTTTCTTCGGAATCAGACTGAGTCTTATTTATATAATTGGTATTTACAAAATTATTATTAAAACAATAACATAGTACAGAGATATCATTAATGTTATTAATAATATTTTTCTTGTATACACTTAATTCGATTTTATCGATTTCATTTTTTTTATTTAAAAGTTTTTTTGTAAAATCAAATAATACATAAAATATTTTTTTAAAAAAGTAGTGTGTAATTATTAATCCAAAATTATCTCCAGTACTAATCAATATCAAATAATCTTTAATTTTTTCTATAAAAGTAGTAATTTTAAAAACTTGATCAAATTCATTTTTTTCTAATCTATCTATAATATCTGAAAATAAGTTTTCCAATTGCTCAATCCAATTTTCTTTTAATGTTTTAGTTTCAATTTTATTATCAAAAAAGTCAATATTTCCTTCATTTAAATATTCTAAATTAAAACTATCTTCATTCAAATTAAAAGGATTGTTAAGATTAACAGAGCTTTGAATGTTAACTAGATCAAATTTTTTATTAATTAATAAATTAAATTGTTCTCCAATATTTTCAAATAATGTCTGAATATTGAATATCATTATATTTGGAGGTAATACAGAATAATCTCTAATCATTTGCTCCTTTTTTTTATTCATTATTAAAAATGTTTCACAAATTTTTTCAATATGAACATTTGTAAATATAGTATTTTGTTCATCTAAAATAATTTTAATTCTTTGATTTAGTAATAATAATTTTCCGACATTATAAAAGTATTTAAAACTAACAGATAAATCTTGATTCAAAAATTTATTTGTTAAACTAATTTCTCTACTAGACAAAGCCTCTAAAACAGGTATCAAATATATTTTTGATTTAAATGAACAATTACCAATTAATTGTACAGGTGTTTTAATCGATAATACTAAATTATCATATTCTGTTATATATTTTTGTGTTTCTTCTTCATAGTTAACATCTAATATATCTTTTAAAATCATATAATAAAATGAATCAGTTGGAAAATTTCCATTAAATAAAGTTAAATAAACTAATAATTTAGCTATCTTTTCTTTAGAAACAACAAAGCCAATTATCCCCAAATTTTCATCACAATTTTCTTGATAACCCTGATATTTTGAACCCTCTCCAGTATTTATTATAACCAATAAATATTGATCTGTACAACTTAATAAACCACAATATCTTTTAACATAAATTCCAATAGCATGTCCTACGGAACTACATGGGTAATAAAATTCATTTGGTATTTTTCTTTTAGTAATTTTACTTAAAATTCTTTGAACAGATTCATCGATAAAATTTTTTTTTTCATTAATTATATCAGAAAGAAGTTCATTGGCATTCAGTGATCCAAGTAGTGGATTTTTTTTATTTTTAACATAACCATCGTATTTATCCATATAATTTAAATTAAAAAATAAGGAGGTAGTTACTTTTATTTTAGATTTCAAATATTCGTATAATTTTAAACTATTAGATAATAATTCTACATAATTGGAACAAGAACTTTGATAACTAAATCTAGAAAAAGGTGAATAAGTTTCACAGCCAAATGTAGAGCTAAATAATCTTTTGATTTCTTTATTATCTTTCATAAGTTCAATTATTTCTTTAATAGATTTTTCTGTTGGATTACCTGAACTTTCATTTACATATTCATCAAATAACCACTGATCTACACTATTATCAAATGTATTATCATTCATTATATATATTATAATATTATAAATATTTCTAATATTATTTTTTTATTATTTTTATTTATATTTTTTTTAACTATTGAAATATATATCAACAAATGGAATTATCAATTTCAGAAACAATTTACGATTTTGAATCTAAATCAAATTCAAGTTATTTATTTTTTTACACAAGATTAATTAGCAGATTATCATTTGTAAAAATACCTAATGATAAAATTACTGATTTTTTATCTTCAAAAAAATTATCAGACAAGAATATTGTTAAAACAGAAGCTGAAAATACAATTATTTGTACTTGTTCAAGTAGTTATGAATTATATGATGAAATATATGCTGTCGCTGATTTATTAAATCCCAATAGATATTTTATTGGATTAAAATATTTTGGAAACTATACAAATATGAGAATC
>JACCDO011425263.1_pt1 | contig 10843 bp, 11 predicted proteins | sample 7446101 | NCBI WGS metagenome assembly JACCDO01 (sample SAMN15323440, study PRJNA562643) | freshwater metagenome | isolation source: river surface water | place: USA:Blue River Watershed | collected 2017-08-16
CTCTGGACTACATCATAAAAATATTTTGAATTTATTATCAAAAATGATGAAACAGATATATGTATTAAAAAATTTAAATACCAATATGGAGTATTTAATAAAAATGCAATTATTGCATCAATGTGTGTTCTAACCGCGAGAGATGTTAAACCTATTAATAAATAGCAAAAAGCCTTCTTGCTGAAAGATGTCTTGGCAATGGACCATAAAACCTTTTCTATATAACTCATCTTATTTAATTGTTAATTTAGTTATCATATTCCTATAAAATACAGAATAAATAAATTTCAATATTTTCACTATTTTACTTCAAATACGCATTCGAAAGCATCTCCAAGCGCATGATAATGTTTTGTTTTTGTTACGAGATTTGTTATACCACTTGATGTAAGTTCAAATTTTCTTTCGGCAAATTTCTTATTTGTTGCTTTCAGAAATTCTCCAAATTCTTTGCACTTTTTTTCTGATGCATTTTTAATAGCTTCTTTATTAAAGTCTCGTTCATAATATGTACCTTTATACCCCCATTGACTATTATACTTATAGTCACACTCTTTAGAATTGAAAAATATTTCTGTAGTAAGTTTATTATAATCAAAAAAATTCTTTTTTTCTGAGTATTTTTGAGTGTAATGTACTTCTAAATATTTATACATTTCATCAAAGGTTTTATTTTCAATCCTTTTAACAAAAATATTTGTAATATCTTTGTTTAAATTGTCAGATTGTTTTTCTGTAGACATTGTAAATATAATTATTAAATATATATATATACTAGATAAATATATTAGATAAATATATATTTCAATTTTTTAATATCCAAGTAATTTCTTACCAATATTATTCAATTTAGGTGTGTATATAATATCATAAACCTTATAAGGGTTTTTCAGCAATGAATCAAGATACTTATTATCGCTTTGTAATTTCTTTTGATTATAATGATAAAACCCCCAATGATTTGTTGTATAATTTTTTTCGAAGGCTTCCTTTCTCAAGACTATTTCATTTTCTGTATAATCAAAATCTGGTCTATATGATACATATACAACGGTTCTCCAACCAATTGAAATGGGTGGTCTTGCCGAGTGTATTGTATGTGAGAACCATAAAATCATACTACCTTTCTTCGCTATAATTGGAATTTGAAATAATTCAGGCTTCTCAAGTAGTGTTTTTATTTCTTCTAGTTCAGAATTTGAAAATTTCCACCATTGACCTCCATCTATAAGATCTGTTGAATATCTATTATATTTATCTATCATATAACTCATAATTTTATGCGAATGAGGTGTACAAACAAAGCACCCATCACTTTCCGATAAAACTATTTGTCCTTGAATACAATGCTTAGATAGATCTGTCTGGTCTATATGTGCCCAATCACCCTGAGATTTATAAGTTTTTCCTAGAGGTGGACATAAATTTATTCCATCTCCCGACACAATCAAATCATCTATTTCAAATCCGTATAATTTAGTATATAGATATTTAAAAATATTAATAATTTTTTCATCTTGTCTTATATCCCATGCTGTTTGTATATTACTTACTAATGCTTGAAATAATCCTACTTTGGATTGGGATATTAATTTTGACTGATCAAAGACTAATCCATTTCTATTCGTCTCAAGATGAAATATTTTTTGAAAAGAATCCATAATTTCTGTCTTTTTTGCTTCTGCTTCATTTTCTGTATATATGTCTTCTACTATAACCACACCATCAGAATTTAATATTTCAAATATCTTTTCATAATTATTTTCTTTAATTGATATACTCTGAGCCATATGTTTTATATTGTATATAATATGTAATATGTAATGAAGTAAATATTTTTTCAATATTTTTAATACATTATAAATAAAACTTTTTAATATATTATAAATAAAACTTTAAACCAAATCAAAAACTTGTTCCCTAGAAAGAACAAAACCTGTATAATCTCTACGGATCTTGTATGGTTCTTGATATATTTCGCGAAGATCTAGAATCTTAGAATTTCCACAATTATCAATCTCTTCCATACTTCTAATTCTGTATTTTTCAGAAGATAGAACTTTTCCAATCATATATGGTTCAATTTTATCACCTCCATCATATACTTCTATTGTTTGAATTCCAAGTTTTCCATTATCTTTTGACTTAAAACCAACATATCCTGTTAGAAACGAGTGATATATTTCTTCGCCATCTTTTTTTCCATTACAATATCTCTGAATTTGTTTAATCTTTCCTTCTTCCGTATATTGAGTATCATCACCGTGTGCTTTTCCATTTTCATCAACCGGAATGATATATCTAATATTACCATTGTTATGATAATAAATTATTTGATTTTGTGCAATACCATTTTCCAGAACACATTCAGATGAAATTGCACCAGTTGCCGAGTATTCTGTAACTGGACCAGAATAATTTCTTATCAATTCACTGTCTTTACTATTTCCATATGCGTGATAATATACAATTTCAGAAATAAAATTATCAATCACCTGCTTTTTCGAAAATACAAATGACGCGGAACCACAATTTTGACCAGTTTCAATACATCTGTTCAAAAAAGGTATACGTTTTGTATGGTCGATTTGAATTCCATCAAGTGTTTCAATTGATAGTATTTCATAATCTTTTGTCATATAAGTACAGTGATTTGGATCTTTGAGTTTATTTACAACTCCAAAATCCCATTCTGAAATCTTAGGAATATCATTAATTTTAATGGTTGTAATATATTTTGTTCCTTCAAATTCCCCACAGGAAACAAAAGAGCCATAATATCCAATTTGAGCCATTGTAAAGTGTTTAAAATATATTATTAATATATTGTCAAATATTTACATTTTTCAATTTTTTATTTTATAAGGAAAAATTGAATTATAAAATATAAAACATATTTAAAAATATACATATAGAAGAGTATATAAAAATGACCGAATATATAATTAATTTGGATCTACCAGAAGACAAGAGATGGATTCAGTTGTTAGAAATTTATTCGGACAGATTAATGAAAATAAAACCCATATTAAAACAATTAATAGAAATGCAATTATCAAATTATAAATATCTATTATATCCACTTATAAAACTTTATAAAGTATCTGGATTTATAAAATATAAAAGAGAATTAGAATCTATTGCTCGATTCTTAGAAATAGATTTTGAATATGTTTTGTTATTACAATTATATTATGAAATGAATGCGGCTTGTACATCTGTGGTTACAAAGATAAGTGATTCATATTGTATGTTTAGAACAATGGATTGGCCAATGGAATTTCTTAAAGAATTAACGGTAAATTTAATATTTATGAAAAATAACAAAATATTATTCTATGGTACATCATGGGTCGGATATATCGGATTATTGACAGTCACTATACCTGATAAGTGTTGCATTGCGATAAATTATAGAAGAACATCATTAAGCAAGTACGGTATATTAAAAAATATGTTTAATTGTATGACGTTAAGTTGGCCAATTGGATATCTTGTAAGAGATATTTGTGAAAATTCATATAATGTTGATATGATAAGATTATTACTAAAAAAATCTAATCTAATAAGCCCTTGTTATATCACATTATGTTATGTTGATAGAAAACCAGAAATCATTAAAAGAGAACCAGATTCTTATTCAATTGAATCCGGTGATTTTGTAATTCAGACCAACTGTGATAATGATAAATTAGAACCAAATATATTGTATAGTATTGAAAGAAGAACTATATGTACACAAGTTTTGACGGAAAAAAATAATTTATTCGAAACAGTTGATGAACTTATCACATCATTGTATACAGAGCCCATATTAAATTCTGAAACAATTTATCTTAATATATTAAATCCAAATCAAAAGCCATTAACATACATTTAGAAAATATTTAAAATTGGATTATTATGACATCCTTGTATTTCAATAAATTGTACATTTAATTTTAGTTCAATACATTTTTTATAATTTTTTTCTGATTGTGCATATGGAATTATTTCGTCATCCTTGGAATGAAGTATATAAATATTTTTATTCGTAAAATTTGGATGAGATAAATTTTTTAATGTATTAAGATCATCTTTTAACAAAGCCTTATATGTATAATATAAAAGAATATTTATAGATTTTACAACATCAGAAATTGATGTGAATGTAGATTGTAAATATATATTATCAATTTTATCATTTAATTCAATTTTTAGCTGCGAAACGGTTTCTATTAGAATACCTCCACCTATACTTTCACCATATAAATCTATTTTATCATATTTTTTAGAAAGTTGTCGAATCCAATACATATGTTCTTTAATACAATTTTCAAGAGATAAATCTAAATAAGAAAGATTTCCAAACCCCGGATATTCATAACAGTAAATATTCCCTTTATAATTTTTTAATTTTTCTAATAAATATTCTCTATTATATATGTTACCAGCATTACCATGTGATATTAAAAGACATCTATTGTCTTCACCATCTATATTGTTTTTAAGCTTTCTAATTGCACAATGATTTCGCTTCGAAAGGAATTCACTAAAAGAAAGCTTTTTCTGAATTGATGATGGATGAAAATATAATCTTTCTACATACTCACGACCAATAATATATGGTATTAATCCGAATAATAATCTAAACATTCTTATTAAATTATATTTAGATATATATTTAATTTTTTTATCTTATTAAAAAAATAAATTGAACAAATTAAAGAAAATTCAGAAATATAGATAATATATTTTTATATTTTCGAACATTATTATAAGAATGAAGAAAATTCATCATTTAACTATCGAGTCCAAAGAAAAATCAATTGACAAAATTATAATAAAAATTATTAGATTATTGCCAAAACATTTATATATAAAATATAATATGTTATATTTTACTAAAAATGAAAGTAATAATAAAATTACATTAATGTTAAATAGTTTAAATAATTCGAATATAATAATAATTAAAATGTATTTAAATAATGTTCACACAATTCCAGAAGAATTACTTTATCTATCAGAATATTATCGAAATCACTATTTTTATCAAGATTGTTATCTTGCATATTGTAATTATAATGACTATGATATATCAATTATAAAATGTTCAAAAGCAGATGGAGATATAAACAATCTAAAATTAAATGTAAATCAATTTTCATTGCTAAAAAACGAAATTTCTGATGAATTATATAAAATGCATTTAAATGGTTTTGTACATATGGACATAAAAACTACAAATATATTATATAAAAAAACAAAAGATGGAATTAGATTTGGTTTATGTGATTTTGATCTTGTAAATTATACCGGTACAAAAATAAATCCAGTATTTAAGAGATATTACTATAAATTATATAAATTCGAAATATCTGAAAATTATACAGAAGAATTTGAAAATGAAATATTTAAAAGATTATTATATTTGATAAAAATAAATAAAAAAATAATTTTAAATACTGTTTGAGTTTTGTTGCTTAGTTGACTTTCTCTTAAAAATATAGCGAATTGTTCTGAATGGAAATGTAATCAGATCAATTGGTATGAGAATTGGCCAAATACAACATTGACATTGTCTGAAAGCCAATTGACTTTCTTGTGAGTCACTTCTGTAAGAAGTGCCTGGTTGAAAACGGGGAGGTTCTTCCATTGCTTGACAACAGTCATTCATAGAACGACCAGTATAGTAAAAGAGACTCAATGAAGACATATTGATTATGATTGAAATATAAGATAAAAATATTAGATAATAAAAAAATTCAATTTTTTTCATTTTAAACACAGCACTTTCTCTTTTCTTTTTCAACTGGTTTTGTATTTATAAGAGGCATTTTCTCTTTTGACACTACTGTTATTTTCCCTTTATTCATAACTTCTCTTGTTATTTCCATAAATATAGATTCTACATTAAAATTAGATTTTGAAGAAGTTTCTAAAAATTTATAATTATGTCTTTCTGCATAATTTTTTCCTTCATCAAACGAAACTTGTCTGTGTTTCTGATCATCTGATTTTGTTCCACATAATACAATGGATATATTTTCTGGAGCATAATGTTCTATTTCTACTCTCCACATATCAAGATGTGAAAAACTATCCATATCTGTGGTTGAATATGTCAATATTACACCATTCCCACCTCTGTAATAAGAAGATACAATTGTTCTAAATCTTTCCTGTCCTGCCGTATCCCAAATTTGTAATTTGACAACTTTATTATCTATTTCGATTGTTCTAATTTTGAAATCAACTCCAATTGTACTAATATATGAATCGGTAAACCCATCATCTGCAAATCTTAATAAAAGACTCGATTTTCCAACACCACTATCTCCAATCACAAGGAGTTTAATTAGATAGTCGTATTCTGCATTCATTATACTTTTTAATAGAATTATATATTTATGGCTTTAATTAAATTAAATTCATTTTTTTTTTGATTTAATTTAATTTAAGTGTATGTATTCTTATAAAATTAAATTAATGTCAACAGAGGAAATAATACAAAATGCAACATTTGTTGGGTCAGGCAATATATTAACAGGCAAAAGAAATAAATATATCAAAAAATCAGAATGGGAAGAGCACATTTTTAGTAGGAGAGAAGAATATCTCCAAAATGAACTCGATGAATCTATTCAAATTGAATCTATTGAAAAGATTGAAAATGAACTAAATGAGTTAAATGGAACAAATCCATATAAAGACAAAGGTTTGCAAAATTTGGTTTTTAATAATTTAGATACAGTAGATGAACTCGTTAATTATCATTCAATTAAAAATTCTTGTATTAATACGTACACATTTCAAATATGTAGAATCGCCGAATTTACTAAAAAAATATATCTTAAAATATATTCTTTTAAAGAAGAAGATATACCTGTTTTAATGAAATCAAATATAATTGTTAAAATTGGAGGTGAAGAAATATTTAATTTTCCATTCCCTATGATATTATGTATAAATTATCTTACAAATAATAAGATTGAATATGATATTGAATTCATACGTATACCTGTAGCATTATTTGATATGTATTTTTCTTATGGAATACCAAATATAAGTTTACGATATCACGCTGTTGAAATTTGTTTTGAAAATTATTTAGAAGATTATAAAATGGATTTTGAAATATTGGTAACATATACTGATACTGATATTAGATCAAGATTCGCCCAGATTCCTTTAGAAAATACTATTTTAGAATATGAACGGATTCCCTTTTATAATGAAAAAGAATATAATTGTCATAGGGGTAAATTTATATTATTTGATATGTTATATTTTCCAAATTGTGATTCAGAATTAATAGAATTTCGTATTAGTGCAAATAATGGGGAGGATTATATTATATATGATGATTTTATAAAGATACATTTTTATAATTATACATTTTATATAATTCCATTTTGTCCAGAATTAAAAAATTCAAAGATATTAAAAGATCTTTATAAAAATAAATTTAATTTACAATATTTAAATTTTAGCTCATTTAACCCCACATATAATATAATCCATTCTAATGATTCATCTCAATTTCAATTATATACAATAGGTATTAACAGATTAAGAATAATGAGTGGAATGTGTGGAAAAGCATATGCATCTTAAAATGTATTTATTTTATTTAAGGAAATATATTACAATAATAATTATTATGAATCCATATATGCAAAATGATTTATTATTAAATTCAAATCACATGAATAATTTCAATTCAAATCAGATGAATAATTTTAATTCAATATTACAACTTCATATTATGAGAAATTTAATAACTGGAAATTGGATATATGATATAATGATACAAACCTTATTAATTACAATGGTTGGATTTGTTATAACTAGAATAAAAACTATGTTTGATAATATTGGAAGACTTGTTGGGTATTTTTTTGATAATATTTTTCAACATATTAAAAATCTATACAGATATATTAGTGGAAAAAAATTAAAAGTTAAGAAAACTGTCGAGATTCCATATATAACATCAACAAAACAAATGAATGAATTATATAAAGCGATAAATTGGTATCTGATAAACAACAAGGAAATAAATCTGGACGAACTTACATATTTGCAATATTCTTTTGATAAAAAAATTGTTACAGAAAATTTTAATTCAATTAAGAAGAATACAGAAATATCAAAAATTCCAACATCATCTGAATCAAATATAGTTAAATTTAAAGGTTATGAAATAAGTTATAAAATGGCAACATCAACGGTTACAATATATACTGATACCGAAAAAAAGAAAGAAAATTACATTATATATTTATCAATTGAAGTTGATAATACCGTTAAAACTGATATATTAGAGGAATTTTGTCAACATTGTGTGCATAGATATATTGATTCTTTAACTGAACATAGATGGGAACAAAAAATCTATATTAATAAAAATAATAAATGGGATGCGCAAAATTCAAATAATACAAGAAAGTTAGAAACTATAATATTAAAAGATGGATTAAAAGAAACAATTAAAGAAGATATAGATTTATTTTTAAATTCAAAAGATTGGTATATGGACAGAGATATTCCATATTCAAGAGGATATTTGTTTTATGGTCTTCCTGGAACAGGAAAAACAAGTATGATTAAAGCATTAAGTTTATATTGTAAACGACATATACACTTTTTAATGCTTTCAAAAGTAAAAGATGATTCAGAATTACTTGAATTGTTAAAACAGATAAACTATACACAGACAATATTGGTGATAGAAGACATCGATGCTACTATAGAAAGTGTTAAATCAAGATTGAATATTCAAAATAAGGAAAATGAAAAAGAAAATACTTTGAGAAATAGAAAAAATAAATCTAATAAAAAAGACGAATCAGAATCAGAAGACGACAATGATTGTAATAATAATGATAAATCTAAAAAGGATAAGAATAAATCGGGAGTTACATTATCCGGCTTATTGAATGCAATAGATGGAGTTTTTGACTCTACTGGAAGAATTTTAATAATGACGACAAATCATCCAGAAGTATTAGATGATGCACTTATAAGACCTGGAAGAATAGATTCAAAATATTTATTTGATAATTGCGATCATTCTCAGATTGAAAGATTATATGAAATGTTTTTTAATCAAATCCCAGATAAAACCATATTAAATTCTTTTGAAAAAGTTTCATATTCACCCGCACATATAACATCTGTATTTATGAGATTTAGAAATGAACCAGAAAAAGCATTAAAAAATTTAGATAATGAATATGATACAATAAAAATAAAATCATTGTATGATGAGAATATGAATTCTAAAACAAAGCAAAATGGATTTATGAATATGCCTAATATGAATATGCCTAATATGAATATGCCTAATATGAATATGCCTAATATGAGTATGCCTAATATGAGTATGCCTAATATGAATATTCCCAATATGAATATGCCTAATATGAATATGCCTAATATGAATATGCCTAATATGAATATGTTTGAAATTAATCAAATTGAACAAATGTCAGATATGAATCATATGAATATGCCTAATATGAATATGTCTAATATGAATATGTTTGAAATTAATCAAATTGAACCAATATCAGATATAAAAGATAAAATAAATTAAATCTTAATAGAATTCAGACTATCAGAAATATCAGATACAGACGATTGGTGAATAGAAAATAGAAATTCAATTATATTCATTTGTGATGATAATTGAATAATCTGATTTATATATGTATGTGAATATGATTCGATAATTATGATTTCATCTGTATCATTTTGTTTAATTGTATGTGATGTATAAAATTTATTATCCTTATATAGAAAATAAAAGTCATGACAAATGTAAAAATCTTCAAAAAATAGTGTGTCTGTCTGGATATATTCAAGCTTTATTTCAATTGTATTCAAATCAAATGTATTTATTTCATTTGTTACAAGTCTACACTTATTATAGAGTTTATTTAGTGATAGAATAGGGTACATCCTTTTATTTTATTTTTAAAGATTGTATTTATATTGTATTTACATTGTATTATTTTTTTCAATTTTTTATACTATATGGTATATAAAATATCTCCCTTTGAGTTGTATACAATTGAACTAATATCTTTTCCATCTATATAATTAGATTCTATTTTAAGATTTCCATTTTCATGGAATATCTTATAAACTCCTTCTATTTTGCCAGAATTTTGAAAAAACTCTTCATACAATTGTCCTGATTTATAGTATGTTCTAATTATGTTAGAATAACCATTTTTAAATGTGAGATAATTTTTATTTGAGATAAAACCTTCGTCAAATGCAACTTGCTTATTAATATAATATTCAATGTGCATATTGTATACATTATTCTTTTTATAAAAATCAATATTATCTATTTCCTCTTCTGTACCAATATTTTCTATTTTTTTAACTTTAAATTTATGTGTAGTATATGATGCTGTTTCTTCATTTATTATTTCATCATTTTTATTTTCACCAAAAAATTTATGAGGTGTTCCAATAGTTATAATGTAATCGTCAAATTTTATAAAACCCGTATATTGATAAATTCTTTTTTCCTGTGTTTTTTGATATGTTTTTCTATTATTATTTAAATTATTTCTGCCATAACTTTTTATCCAAAATCTTGAAGCATTTGCCCATGGCATATATTCTAAATTAAATTTTTATATGTAAGTTGTGTGTTAAAAAGTCTTTTATAATTCAATTTTTTTATAATATATAGATGATATCAAATCTTGTTGGAATAATAATATTAATCATATTTATTATTATTATAAAATATTATTTTTTAAAGAAAGATAAAATAAAAGCACATAAAATAAAATCTAATAAAAATAAATCTAATAAAATAAAATCTAATAAAATAAAA
>JACCDO010367052.1_pt1 | contig 10841 bp, 8 predicted proteins | sample 7446101 | NCBI WGS metagenome assembly JACCDO01 (sample SAMN15323440, study PRJNA562643) | freshwater metagenome | isolation source: river surface water | place: USA:Blue River Watershed | collected 2017-08-16
TGGCAACCAAACGATCACGAATTTACGACGGATATTATAGATCATATTGCCATACACGAAATGGGACACGCTGTAGTTGGACTCTTATCAAAACATCATTCGAAAGTCTCCAAAGTGGTAATTAATTTATCGTCACCCAAAAGTCCTGGATACACAGTATTTGAGGGGTCAACGAGTAATATTTATATACGCGAAGCCTTATTTGAGCATTTAATGATATTATTAGCAGGCCGAATTGCGGAAGAAGTATTTTACGATGTTTCGGTGACTACTGGAGCCATCAATGATTTCGAAGAAGCACTCAAATTGGCTGAGAAAATGATTATCTATTATGGTATGGGAAGTAATATCATATATCCTAGTTTGAGTGAAAAATACAAGGAGTTGATAGATAATGAGGTGGTTAATTTATTGAATGATGCGTACAAATGTGCGCACGTTTTGATACAAAATGCCAAGGAATTTATTAGCGAAACATCGGAGATTTTGAAACAAGATAAGATAATCAAGGTCGATAAATTAAACGAATTGTTGCAAACAAAATACAAACATTTAGAAAATAGTAAGATTGAGTTTGAATAAATCCATCCACCTTTGGGAAAGGTGGAGCCAAATCTACTTTTAAAAAGTAGAGCCAAATCTTGGTGAAGGTTGTAAAGAAGTAGGATCAAAACTCAATTATTATTAAATTCCTCATTGGCTTAACATTTTTTCTATAAAGTGAAAAATGTTTAGTTTTATATGTTATATTATTACAGTATAAATGTTTGGCTCAGCAGCGCCAGTCCGTTTGGACCTTTTGAAAGGTTGATTTGGCCCCACCTTTCCCAAAGGTGGGATAAATATTGTAAAAAAAAATATTTTATTTAGGTATGTGTGGAATATTTGGTATTATATTAAATAGCAATAATGAAAATATATATCAACTAGTATTGAACGGTCTAGGTCAATTACAAAACCGTGGATACGATTCGGCTGGTTTATCTGTATTAAAGGAAAATGCGATAAGCGTTTTTAAATACGCATCTACAAACGATTCAAATGCTTTAGAAAAACTTGAAAGGCTTAAATTAGTAGCAAATGGAGACGAAGTGCATTCGGTGATTGGTCATAATAGATGGGCGACTCACGGAATAAAAAGCGACATCAATGCCCATCCACATTTATCAAACAGTGAGCAGTTTGCCATTGTTCACAACGGTATCATTGAAAATTATAACGAATTAAAACAATTTCTCATAAAAAATGGCTATACTTTTTATTCACAAACAGATACCGAAGTCATCGTGAATCTAATCGATTATCATTATAAAGTTTCCAAGAATACATTTGAAGCATTAAAACATACGATTCAAGAATTAAGAGGTACCTATGGTTTACTAGTGCAAAGTGCATACGAACCAAATAAATTATTTTGCGTTAGAAATGGGTCGCCGCTGTTAATCGGACAAAATGAAGATCGAGTTATCATCACATCCGAACAAAGTGGTTTTTGCAATATGGTTAATAATTATATAACATTACATACAGATGATATTTGCGTAATAGAAAAACAGTCCGATAAATTAGTAGTTACTACAACCCATACGTATACACAAAAAAGTGTAAACATATTGAACTCCGCTTTGACACCAGATCCATATGCACATTGGACTTTAAAAGAAATAAATGAGCAACCAGAAGTAGTATTAAATTCCATAAATAAAGGCGGTCGCATTAAGAGTAACTCGGAAGTAAAGTTAGGCGGACTAGAGCAGCATAGCGAAACATTGAAAAACATAGATAATATCATAATTTTGGGTTGCGGGACTTCGTATTTTGCTGGATTATATGGTATGTATTTTTTTAAGCAATTATGCAATCTAAATACAGTTCAAGTGTTTGATGGCGCTGAATTCAATGAACACGATATTCCAAATATCGGAAATACGTGCTTCATACTTATATCACAGTCAGGAGAGACCAAGGATCTTCATCGTTGCATAGAGATTGCAAAAAATAAAAATATTACTACCATTGGTATTATAAACGTAGTAGATTCTTTGATAGCGAGAGAAGTTGATTGTGGTGTCTATTGTAATGCGGGAAAAGAAGTAGGAGTCGCTTCCACGAAGGCGTTTACTAGTCAAGTCGTATGTTTATCTATCACGGCAATCTGGTTTGCACAAATGCGCGGACTCAACTTAAAAAAACGCACTAAATTGATTGGCGACCTACATAATTTGGCGAAGGATATTGAAATGACGCTAGATGTATGTAAAGAGAAAGTTAAGAATTTGGCTTTGAATATTCGCGCATCAAATATGTTTTTGTTGGGGAAAGGAAGTGATGAGTACATAGCGAAGGAAGGATCATTAAAAATAAAAGAGATTTCTTATATTCATAGTGAGGGGTATTCGTCTAGTTCATTGAAACACGGTCCGTTTGCATTGTTAGATGAGGGGTTTCCTGTCATTATTTTGAATTTGGATCAGACACATCGAGCAAAGACAATCAATTGTTATCAGGAAGTGAAATCTCGAAATTCGCCGATTATAATGATTAGTAATGATATTTCTATTTTAGAGGAAATAAGTAGTGATGTTATATTTGTACCAGAGAATAAATCGTATGCATCACTTCTAGGTATCATACCAATACAATTAATGGCTTATTATCTCTCGGTAAACAAGGGGATTAATCCGGATAAACCCAAGAATTTGGCCAAGGTAGTAACGGTTGAATAATTCCATCCACCTTTGGGAAAGGTGGAGCCAAATCAACCTTTGAGAAAGGTTGAGCCAAAGAATGGCCTTAGTTTGGAGGGATCCCATATTTTGTCTAATTATAATTATTGAACAATAGTTATAATTTGTTATACTTTAATAATAGCACATTTAAGAGGGTTTTGGCTCAACCTTTGGAAAGGTTGATTTGGCTCCACCTTTCTTAAAGGTGGAATTAGATGTCTAACGATACTGTATTACTGGCCGACTTCTTACGACGTCCACTTCGTTTTGGCATATTACCTCCAGACTGTAACTCCTTAAGATCGCTTATACTGATTGTACTATTATCATTTGTGGATTGTGTTTGGGTTACAGGCTCTTGAATATTGATCGTCTTGGTTTTTAATCCAGACAATATATCAGAAATATCGCTAGGACCTTTCATTTCTGGACGTGGAGCGGATTGTCTTTTACTGCTTCTTTCATCGGTTCTTTCAAAATTTTCCCTCAAACTAATTCCATCGTCTACAAAAGAACTACGACTCATATTCAAATCTGGGCGCGCATAATTGTTATTTCCCGGACGGCTCATAGGAGGTGGAATCGAATTAGGTCCTTGAGTTGCTAAGGGTGGTGGAGGTCCTCCCATTTGTGATGGTCTAGGGTCTGGGTTCATCACGTTCGACATAAATCCAGAGAAACCGGGGTTGGATTGAGCCATTGAATTGACTGCTGCACTTTGGAAGGAGCGCATTAAATCGGGGTTTTGTCTTAAGATATCGTCCATACCAGGCATAGCACTTTTAAACATCGTGTTGGTCATATGCACCATCATAGCACTTCCACCGAGTTGAAACAATAATTTCAATTCAGGTGCCATTGTCGCTTTGCTTTTATATTTTTCGTGTAATTCACCGAAAATCTCATCGTAATCTGTAATGTTTTCTTGAAGCTGTTCACTCCAACCATCCAATTTGATATCAAAAGGATCGAATTTACCATTTAAAAATTCTATGCCATTGATTGCTGCCATAAGCATATTACCTTGGAATTTAATGGAGTTTTGTTTGGTTTTCTCCTCCATAATGGTTTCATATTCGCCCATCATTTCCTGTAAAGAAGATTCCATATTGTATTTCTTTGAAAGCTCTACGCCTTTCTTTTCCAAGGCCTCTAACTTTCTTAAATACTTGAATTTCTCCCTTAGCATTTCGTCCTTGGACATTTTTGGCTCCATTGGCACTGCTCTATCTGGATTTAATGGGATGTTATTGAATTTTCCGTAACCGTCCCACGTTTTGTTATCGCTTTCCGTTTGTGAGGTAGAGTGACCCAATGAATTATCGTCGCGATCAATCCCTCCTAGCTTAATACCAGGCCCTTCATCAAAAGACACACTTGGTTTGTTAAAGAAATCCGACTTTGGTTTGAAACTACTACTAGGCACATCATCAACTAAACCATTCAATTCATTTTCTAGATTATTTAAATCGTCTAAATCGATGTCACTTTGTGGTCTACTGCTTTCCTTAATTTTGTCATTCATCAGTAATTCTAGACCCCCACCAAAGTTACTCGATTTTCCGAAACCATTATTGTTTCCAAAGTCATTGTCGTTAAAGTCCAGTTCAGTAATATCCAATATGTCTGCCATTATATCTATTCATTAAATAGAACATTTATTTTTAAGTATTACGAATTGTAAATATTATAATCCACCTTTAAAAAGGTGGAGCCAAATCAACCTTTGGAAAGGTTGAGCCAAACCTCGCTAAATGTGTTTTAAAATCATAATAAATTATAACTAACTATTATTCGATAATTATAATTAGAAAATATTGAATTTTTACAAAAAACCAAGGTGAGGGTTTGGCTCAACCTTTCCAAAGGTTGAATTATAGTTTCTTGTTGTTAAGAAACCAGATCCCTTGCAAAAACGAATCTGACAAATCATCCTTCTTTTTGTGTTTATTAAAATAGTCAATATGTTCATTAAATCGAAAATCATTTGTTATCATTCCTAAACATTTTGCGATACCTAGTTTTTTTCGATCACTATAATTCGTTTTGTCTTTGATATCACAATCTTTTAATTTATTGGATGCTGAAATAAATTCTATATGATCTACTTTTAAATTTGACATTATAAAGTACTGCACTATCATTCCTTGAATGGTCTTCATTCGCGTAGCAATTGGACTAATTTGATTTTCGATAATCACATAATCAATCGTTCCTTCGTTTTCGAATAGCTTATTGAATTTTGTCTTGATATTTACGCCAATATTGAACAAGTCTACTTCCGAAGCATTTTTGCTTTCTATTGTTTGAAAATAATTATTATTAATGTAATCATTAATCAGTGTAATTAGATTGGCTTTCTTTATTTTTGATTCGTATTTTATGTTATGACTGTCCGCGATTTCATAAAGTTTTTGAATTTTTTGTTTATTGATAAAGGATGGTTTTTGTTCAGCACTTGGAATTTGCAATTGTTGTTTTTTAGAATGTTTTAAACAATAGCATTGATCGTCTTTTTTAAATTTGGCAGGTTTATTACATGGTGTGCCTTTTTCCACAAAACAACATTTTGCGCAGTCTTCCTGTTCTGATATATTTATGATATCCCATTTGGTTATCTTAAATTGCTGCGCCGTTGGCGATTTATCAAATAGACAAAATGCTAAATTCTTTATACCAACATCAATACTCAAAACTTTCATATTACTATACATTTTTATAAAAAGTATTACAAAATTCTCTCTAATATATACTTTTGAGAAAAGTATAGCAAAATATACTTTTCTACTTTTATAAAAAGTAGAGCAAAACCAGATCTGCTATACTTTTCTTAAATGTTTTGCTCTACTTTTTATAGAAGTAGATTTAAAAGTGTTTGGCTCCACCTTTTCCAAAGGTGGATGGATTAATGGAAGGTGCAATCAATCGCGCATTTAATTGTTCGCTTGTTAAATATGGATTTTTTAAATCACTATTGCAGTATCCATATCCTGGCTTACTGGTATCAAAAACGCCTTTAAACGCATATGGTACATTTTCAGAAGGTGTTCTGTCTGATTTGATATGTGGGTCCAAACCTAATGTGTAGCAAGATTCCATTGTATTATAATTCATAATTTGCAGCCCGTGGTGTTGGAGGTACTGGCGATATCCCCAATTCGTTTGAATGCCTTCTTTCGCTTGAATGCGCTCATTAACTACAGCCGAGGGCTGCCACTGAGACCATAATCTCCCGTCAGACATTTTTGCAGGTGAATTAAAATCGTAATTATTGCTTGCTGAATAACAATTTTCCCAACCATATTTCTTTGACTTATTGTCGCTATAACAAGTTTGACTTGACATTTTATATATATTCTATAACTATAATATTTTATTCACTTCCTAGCAATTTTAATAATTCATTCTTTTTTAATTTCGATGCATCTGCGGACAAACCTTTTTCAGCAACAATGGTTCTTAGTTTAGGTAATGGTAATTTTTTAAAATCAAGCGATTCAACTTGAGGCTCTTCTAAATCAATATTGATTGTTTTTAAAACGGAAGCAGAAATGGTTGGCATTCCACTATCTTCTAAATTTTCCACAAACTCTGGCTGATCTTCTAGAAATTCTAGACCGTCATCTAAATTTTCCAATTCATCTAAAGTTTCATTTTCTTCAAATTCTAAATCCACTTCTTCATCATCAGGTTCTCTGCTAATATTTAATTTCAAAACCTTCACCTCATTCTGCGATGATTCCTCGTCTTCGTCTTCGTCTGCATTTTCGTCTTCGTCTGCATTTTCGTCTTCGTCTGCATTTTCGTCTTCTTCGTTGTCATCATTTCTTTCAAATGTAGATACAGATTCTTCATCAAAGCTTGCGACAGAGCCTGTGACAGATTCATCGTCGGAATCATTTTCATCGTCAGAAACTGTTATTAATTTATTCTCATCGCTAGAAATAAAAGCGGTATTTAATGGATCTGCACCACCCATTGTAGTAGTCCTTGCTAAATGATTCAAGCCCATTTTTACTCCATTCATATCTTCCGCTAAAGTAGAAACTAGGCTTAACATTGAAGCTATTTTATGATTTTGATCTCGCATTTTATTTTCAAAATAAACAACTAGAAGTGCTACCACAAGTAATAGTATTCCTAAAAACATAAAAAATGTTGGGTTAAATAAATCTGTTAAAGGCATTATATTACAAAAAGCTTATATAAATTAATTCATAAAACTAACGAATCCTTCCACCTTTGGGAAAGGTGGAGCCAAACCCTTGAGAAAAGAATTACTTAGTATTTTGTTCTATCTTGAGAAGTGTTCCAAAAAGATAATCCATCCAGTATTCGCCATAATTACATTTGAAATATCTATGATGTTGTAAATGATGATCTCCTACAAGAGAAATAAATTTTTTATCGTGAGACATTACGCCTCGCACATTGATAAATATAATGGCACACAACAATTGATAAATGTATAATTTATACAAATAAATAGCAAAAATCAGACCTATACTGGTTAAAGGAACTTCTAAAATATGAACATTGTAAAAATCGTTGTATTCGGGTTCAAATGTACGATGATGCATTTTATGTATTGGATATAACAAGCTAGTATGCAGTAATCGGTGGATAAAATAATAAAAAAAGTCATAATACACAATATATAAAACAAGTTCTTTCATAACTAAATATAAATGGTAAAATTATTTTGCTCTAATTTTAAAAAGCGGATTTGGGTTTTAATTAGTTTCAATCTTTTGCTCCACTTTTTCTAAAAGTGGAAAGGATCTCCTTAGGATAATTCATATCAGCGAGTACATTGATACCACCCTTAACTTCCGAAATTCCTGATTCCAGACGATAAAGGTATTTGATTTTTTGTCCCTTTTTTTCTGTAGCCATTTTACAGTTTTGTATTCCTTTTACATTATCCAATTTTTTGCATACTTTTACAAAGTGTGTTGTAAGAAGACTTGATACATTTTTATATTTCTGCAAGTACATCATAAATGCTGTGGCACTTGATTCCGCTTCTTCTGGGTTTGTGCCAGAATACAACTCGTCAAACACACAAAAATGCGATTCTGATTTGTTTGCACTTATCACGTCCAATATTTCTTTACACCTGCGCGCTTCTGCTTGGAACAAACTATCTCTACCCGAAGTATCTGGAATATTTAAATAACAGTGAATATGCTTAAATGGCGCTATTTTTGCCGATTCGTAGAAACCGCATCCAAATTGCTGTGTTAGTATAATATTGATTAGTGTTGATTTCAAAATGGTGGTTTTTCCGGAAGCGTTTGGTCCAGTTATGATTAGGTTTTTCTTAAACTTTATTGTGTTTTTGACGGGTTTTCGGGTTCTTGATAAACTGGCATAATAACTATTTTTAAACACGCTATTCTTAGAGCTTTTTTCTTTTCCTTTGATAAAAGTGGCAAATTGGATCTTTCTCTCCATAATATTGTTTTGTAAACCTTCTAGACAATCAATATAACCATTGAAGCCAATCGAATACATAATTGCATCTTCATATTCTTTGCTGCTATGCAATTCATAAAAGTATTTCAATATTCTGCCTATTTCTTTGAACTTGCCTATATTGTATAAACTATATTCAGATATGGATTTCATTTTTGCATTTATATTTTCTAGGATTGACTTTTTACTAATCAATGTCTCATTAAATGGTTGATGGCTTTGCAAATCTGTCGTGTAACGGAGATAATTGTCTATGGTTTCGATCGTATTGTCTAGATACAACTCAATCTCTCTAAAATGATTATGAATTGTCTTCATATTATTATTAAACCTTGCACAAACCATCACATTTTGATAAATTGAAAATAAATAAAAGGCTGCTGAAATAAAGATGTACATTTTCTCTTGTGATGATATTTCTGAAAAATTTACTGTAAATAATTTACCGATTGCGTTTGATTGGGCGACAACTTTTAATACGTCAATGTATTCGTTTACTGAAAGTGGCAAACCTTTCATTTTTAAAATGAAAAAGGGTATGATCAAAATGATAATTGGAACCATCAGAGAGAAAATAGGAGAAAATAAATTATAAATGCTTATAAATTGCAGAAATACTTCCGATGTATTTAAAAATTCAATCATTTCCCAATCAACGTAATAATATTTTTCCTTAAACCCAGCTTCAACCTTCAATTCATTCCATATATCAATAATGTTTTTGTAATTAGGCGATGATTTAGTATAGCGAATTTCTGGCGACTTGTATTCCTTAATAAGTTTTTGATTATCTTGTAGAAAAGAAATGTCGGTAGTATAATATTTTGCGATTTGTTCGGTTACCTTTTTCGATACATCATTGTCGTTATTAAAACAATATGAATAAATCGGGTTGCAAGAGTCGTCGACCGTATTGATTAGTTCTAGATCTGCTACGATATTTTTCTTCACTTCAACTTTATCGGCATTGTAGTAAATTGGTGTTTTAAAATAATCGTTGATTTTGTGAACTATACTGTTTTCTTGGTCTTCGGTCTTTTCTTCTAGAGGTTCTTTTTTATCAAATCTAAATACCATTATATTTAAAGTTATTATAGAAATATAATGAATCATTTATACGAATGGTTATCGCTTTTACTTCACAAAGCTTTATATAGTCGCTTCGCTTTAACAACTAGCTAAAAACCCTAAATCACCCGGCATCTCATTGATTTGGGTTGAATAGTGGCTTTCTATCTCCTTCATTTTCCCAACATCCCGTCTAGTGATAAAATTAATACCTACGCCTTTTCTACCCCAACGACCACTTCTACCAATTCTATGAAGGTAGGTATTTACGCATTTTGGCAAATCGAAATTAATAACAATACTTACTTGCTGGATATCAATACCTCGTGCGGTAACATTTGACGAAATTAGAACGCGAGATTTACCCCCTCTAAATTCATTAAATGCTGTTTCTCTTTCTGCTTTATCCATATTACTGTGAATACGACATACTGGAAACTCGTCTTCCTTCATAGCTTCATACAAATCCTGTACACGCTTAATACTATTACTATAAATAATACATTGTGAAACAGATAAATACGAAAACAAATCCTTTAACGTCGCGTATTTTTGACGGTCGTCGTCCACTGCAATATAAAACTGTTTTATACCTTCAAGAGTCAACATCTCGCGTTTTACACAAATTTTTATAGGGTCTCTCATAATTTTATCCACTATTGAATTAATTGAATCTGGTAGAGTTGCGCTGACTAAAACGACTTGAATATCGTTACTAAAATATTGGAAAATATTATATACTTGGTCTTTAAAACCGGATGACAACATTTCGTCGGCTTCATCAAGAATAACAATTTTAATTTTTTTAGAAGAAATACGATCACGGCGCATCATATCGTGTACACGTCCAGGACAACCGCAAATAACGTGCGGGACATTTTTGTTGGAAAAACTACTTCCTTCTTCTACAACGGAACCTCCATAAAGCCGCTGTATTCGGAGCCCTTCCATCATACCACCTAAATTTTCAAAAACTTTGGCTGTTTGTATAGTCAGCTCTTTTGTGGGGGATAATACTAAAATCTGAGTATTATTGTTCGTTACATCTACATTTGCCAGTGCTCCAATAGTAAATGTAGCAGTCTTGCCGGTACCGGATTGTGCCTGTGCAACCACATCCTTACCTAAAATAATCGGCTTGATCGCTTTTTGTTGAATTGGACTTGGTTTTTCAAATCCATAAGCAAAAATACCTCTTAATAATTTGGGATTTAAATCTAACTCATCCCAGGTGTTAATTTCATACGAAGAATTATATGCTTCTTCGTTTGGCGCGCTAAATTCAGACTCCACTGTTGTCATTTATACTATATTATTATTTTATCTGTTTAAGCGTATTACAGTTATTATTATATATTTTAATAAAATTGATATAAATAATACAATCTATAGTATAATACATAGCAAAATGACGACAAAAACTATGAGATATACTCTTGATAATATAAATGAAATTCTTTTCAATGGGTTTGATTATAAATTACCCCAGGAAACATTGGAAATTATTTCGAATTTAGCATTGCAAGTCGGGTCGCCAGATTATGTCAAAACTCCTGTATTTCAGAA
>JACCDO012185471.1_pt1 | contig 10840 bp, 8 predicted proteins | sample 7446101 | NCBI WGS metagenome assembly JACCDO01 (sample SAMN15323440, study PRJNA562643) | freshwater metagenome | isolation source: river surface water | place: USA:Blue River Watershed | collected 2017-08-16
AATCAACATCTTGCTCACAGCTGACTCTACCAGTTTCAACGTCGCTAAATTTAACTGTTCTGGCAGCAGCTCCATATTTTCCTTTTTCAAATAATGTTATATCATAATGCCCAGGTCCAAATGATGTTCCTTCATTATTAGGGAATCTTTGTGTCTTATCTGCACTCCAGGGTAGATTTTTCCATGGATAAAAATCTTCTATATTTGGTAATTCAATATATTTGTCCATAACTCTATTCATTGTTTCAGTATTCAATCGCTTTACTACCTCGTGATCATTCATTCTCTTTGATTTTGTGAATAATTGTTTACGAGATATATCAACTCTATCTGCGGTTTCAACTCGATGTCCTTTATTATCAACTCTGACAACATAATTACTATTTGGTGCTGCAGCTGGTGTTGGTTGACTAAGATTTCTTTTGATTGAATTGAAAACGATTGTCCCTGTAAATAAGTAAATAATAAGTCCATGTGTTGATTAATACATGTGTGAATAGTTGAGTACCGTGGGGATCAATCGTATTGTCTAACTCATTTAATTCAAGTGAATCATATACTCTTTGACCAAGCGAAGCCTTGGAGCGATAATTGTTCAAGTCTATCTTGGGAATCACCGCCTTCTTCTTTTCTCGGAAAGTATGCAGCAAGTTGCTCTGCGATCGCGATGGCTCAGAGGCCAGAGAGGACTCCAACATTCCCCTAAGATCACCTTTCTTTACTCTTTTGAAACTGTTTTTTGGCGATTTTTTACACCGGTACTGCTAATCCCTACGGTACCTAAAACATCGAGGAAAAACTGAACACAAAGAGTGAGGTGAGGAAGCAGGAATCGTATTGAAATGCAATTCGAATCGTCGTTAAGTCATGAATTAATGGAACTTGCTAATACAAGACGTGAATACACTCAATTATTCTCACAATTCCAAGAAACTAATAAGTTACATGCAGAGCAAGAGGAGCTGTATCGCACTCAAATTGACTTAGTGAAGAAAGAAAACGAAGTCTTAGTAACCCAAAACAATAAGCTGTCAAATGAAGTTTTCTTATTAAAAAGTAAAAAGAAGGCATATTATCAGGTACTAATATGATGGCACTCATCATTATCATTATCGAGGCATTCATGCACTCACTCATTTTCTGATATAGGATGTAAAGCTTTTGGAACAAGCTGCTGAGCAGTTAGAGGTCAGAGAGCAAGAATTAATGATGAAGTACAATAACATAGTTTCAATTAACGAACAATTAAATAACGAAAACTTACAGTTAAACGCAGATAACGATCATTACAAGGAGATCATGAGCAAGGAAATGATTAGCTTGGCAGAGTATCAAATCTTGTACGTCAAATATAACGGATTATTAGACACTTCCTCTGGAATACAGTCCAAAATGGAGAATGAATATGTTAATATCAATGAATATAATAAAATACTAGCAAGTTATGAAGGACTAAAATACCAGCTGGAGCATGAATACAAGTCGCTTGATGACTATAACCGTTTCAAGAAAGAATATCACAAATTAGAATTGAAAATAGAGTCGTTAGAAGAAAAGGTTAGTATAGTTGACACATTACCCCTTACTCCTTTGCTCATTTACTCACTCATGCTATTAGATTCGTGAAGAAATGGTAGATAAAGAATTACATACAAAAATACAAGAGAAATGCAATTCATTGCAGTTAAAAATCGAGAACGAAATGGTATCCATAGAGGACTATAAGAACATGGTGACCAGGTGTGAAAAGTTGAAGCAGAGCACTGAGACAGAGATGATAGGACTTGATGAATATAATAAACTGCGTGGTGCGTTACAAGGTGTAATAGAAGATAAATTAAGATATGAGACCTTGTATAAGCAAGCCGAAGAGAGTAAAGCTTCATTGGAAGCGGCAGTTATCGGGTTGAAAGATCGAGTTGAACAACAAGAAATAGAATTGGATAATTATCAAAAAAAAGAACAAAGTTATTCCGACATTATACAAAGTCTGCAAAGCGATAACTACACACTACAGGAGTTAAACAATAACAACAACATCAAAATTGACGAAATGAAACAATATTTACGCGAGGAGAGAGAGCAGTATGAGCAAAATAAAACGTCATTATTGTTACAAATAGGCAATTTGCAGTCGACACTGCAGAATGAGGTGAATATTAACGGTGAGAACACCTCCAGGATCAAGAAGTTGAATGCCGCGTTGAGCTCGATGAAGGATAACCAGGAGAGGTTGCTAGTGGAGAGTAACAATAAATTAGCTGCTTGCAATAGCAAGATACAAGATTTAATGAACATGAATAGTGAAAGCAAACTAGCAATTGATAAGAAAGCAAGCCTTCATCGGATGCAAGTACAAAAAGTGAGTCATGAGCTCGTTGAAATGAAGCAAGCAAACACTAGGATGAAGGAGGAGTTACGCGACACAAAAGAATCACAAGATAAAAAAATTAAAGACCTAAAAAGTAAGATTAAGATAAAATCAGATGCATACCACCAGTTGCAACTTGAAAATTCTGCATTGAAGACACAAATGCAGTCATTCCAAGCTATGCAGATCAAGCTGGCGGAGTACGAAGACCAAATGAAGTCGATTAACGAGCTGGTGTTCAGCGAGTACGGGGAGTACTGCGATAGCCCTAAAAGTAGCGGGAGAAGCCCACATAAATAATGTATATAAATGTGCTTTTGTAAGAAGACAGTTTACGGTGTTCACATTAATTACATGTATATTGCTAGCTGCTGGTAAGGTCCAAGTTGACTATTACCTTCTTCAGTTTCGTTGAATCTTTCTCCCTAGAAAAACCAAGATTTTCATCGTTTTCATACTCACTCATGATCTCGAGGTAGTCGTCCGTGATACCGCTTTCATTCGTGTCTTCGTCAACTATGACGCTGTCCGAGTCCTCCAATGAAATTATTTTCGTTATCTTTGGAATTAATGGATGTGCTTTTTTCGCAGAGAAATATTTGACTTCGGGGTCGTGTGCCACTGGTGTGTCCACAGTGTTCTCGACTGGAATTGTACTCTTTAGTGTCATTTTTTCTTCTAATCTTGCCGCCAACTTCATGTTCATTCGATCGACCAGAGCATTGGTAGTCTCTTGGATTCCCTTTCCTAAAATATCTAGATTTTTACTTAATTCATCCATCGTCTGACGACGGTTGTACGAACCAACCTTTTTCCCTTCTGGAGATCGTCCAGTGGATGTTGATGGCTCTGCTATCACTGTCACCGGTAGCAACGAAGATGTAACGGTTTTAGAAATGACTTCCTTGATGTATTGATCGTTAGCTAGATGTAAATAGGAGGCTAATTTGATAGAACCAGACACTCGATCGTGCGCATGTAGCTTAGATAAAGGAAAAGTGCCATGAATCGATTTGCATTTTTGGTTGTCTACCGACACCAGTGGCGCGTGGGTTTTATTCGATCCAGGAGGCACTAAAAATGCTGACAATAACAGTGTTACCTCGCCAAGAAAAATATCCTCATTAAATCTTTCACCATCTATAACTTGTATCGATATAAAGCCTGAACTCCACCATTCAACGAGGGCTTTGTTCACTTTGCTGAGTACTGCGTCATTGTGATTCGTGATGTCTATTCCTGACTCCACACACTCGTCTAAAGCAGCTTGAACTATTGGGCGTGGACACGATAATGGCAAGTAAAATGTACTATTCCAACGGGGATTCAGAGTAGTTATAGTAAAATCACGACCCGTTTTGTAAGCGGGACGCTTCTCGATGTTATTAGGGAAGTAAAGAGTGATGCGTATGCATGGCTTCCGATCAGGGATGCGGGAACCATTAATATCACGAGAAATCGGACCTTTGGAAGCCGGCATTAGTTTATCTGCTGCTAAAATGTCTAACTGTATATGCGGCTTGCAGTTATTATCTCGCTTCATCACCGATACCGGCGCTTCACTAACAGGGTCGCTAAAATTATCGTTTATACTTAAATCTTCTGACTCATTTCCGTTAATAATTTGACAAGTTTCATGTGTTTCAGCTACTTTTTCACTGTGAACATCAGCATTAATCTCGTCGTTAGAAACGTTAATTGACATATTCCTCGATGAAAGGACTTCGTGGAGAGATCTGGGACGGATTTTATCGTGGATAATTGATGGTGAAACAGACTCCGCTAATCGAGATAATGGTGACGGAGTAATGACACTAGTCGATGCATTATTGACTTCATTGTTATGATGGTCATCAACCTTGGGACCACCAACCATAGATGACATATGCTTCCGTAATGTATTCAGCTCTTTACCTACTTCCTTGCTTGATTCATTCACTGGCTTCGTTGATGGTGTATTGGAGCTATCAATCTGCTTCACTTCCATTAGTACTGCAGGAATAGGTGGTACTCCTGTCGCTGCTTGATGAGTAGGCTTTACAATTGGTGGTGGCAGTGGCAGCTTGTAATTTCTATCTGAATCGACCACTGCCCGATATTTTATACCAACTTTAATCGCTTCAGATCTCACCGATTGATACAAACTGTAGTAGCCTGGTGCGGGCCAGATTTTCCATTTTGCGCCATGAAATATCAAGTTTCTGAACTCTTTATTCTTGCCATTCAATTGCTTTAATAATGTCTTAACCAAGGTCCAATCTGTGTATGACACGTATGAGTACGCTGATCGTTCATTACCAGATTTGATACTTGCGCGCACTAAGTCAATGATGAATTCATTAGATCCAACATTAGGACTTGGTGATGCAGATTTATTATCAACGGATTTTCCAGAGCTACGAATGATATCCATTAAAATATATTGAATATCTTTAATGGCTTTCTTGATATTTAATATTTTTTCATTTTTCATTAAAAATCTTACTCTCCAACCTAGAATACATGCAAATAGTAGAGTTGATTCTCGCGAGCTCCACTTGTTATACTGAGTGTATCGAATCTTGCGTCGCAATACTAGTCGTTTCCACCACAGCTCAATTGTCTTAATGCATCCACGAATATATTTAAGTGATGTATACTTGATAGCTATATTGTCTTTACTGTAGTCATTGGTGTACACGCGACGGTATGAATTTATTCTAATTATCTTCCCAATTACTGTGTCGTTGAATAGTTTTATCATTTTATTCCTGAATTGACGTTGAATTTTAATTATCATTAAAAGGTTTATTGCACTTTTTTCTTCATTATGTATAGATGGTGATTTATTATTGGATCCAAGTTGTGATAATCGCTGTTTACCTTTTTGTTTAATTTTTTGCAGTCCCCTCATAATGTCCTTCTTATTAGTAGTTTGATCTCTATCGCCTGTATACCCTGCTGTGCCTTCTGGTGACGAATATGGTGAAATTCTTCCTTCAGATATATTCACCAATTTTTCCATCTTTTTAGTATTTAATACGACACCTTTCGTCTTCCTTCTTCTGCTTCCGTGACTTACAGATGTCTCAGCCCAACTAGACGATGATTCTATCAATTGCGATGACTCGCCTAGTATAGGCGAAGGTGAATGAATATTACTGCTTGTGATACTTTGAAATGCTCGTAGATCACACGCCATACTCTTGTCAACGGAGTCGGTGAAGCAGAAGAAGGACGACGAGTCCAGCTGGTCGCCGTTGTCGTCGCTTACGTTATATGTCGCCATTTTTCTATCTCGGTTAAGTTCAAGATTTTTTTTAAAAAAAAAGAGGAACCGGTACCAAATTAATGAAGTACCGTAATTGGGAGGAAAACTACCTGGCTAAATAGGAAGAAATAGAACGTAGTTAGCGCTCGATTAAAAAATTTATTCCCTGATTGAAATAGTAACGGTCACGACTGAAACTAGTAGGACACTTTATGAAGCTGGGCCTAAGAAATCAGCGTAGCTAGCATGGATGGTGACTTTGCAGTAAAATTTAGATCCATTATGATGCTCTGTCTTCATTACCGCGTCGGTACAGAGAGCCTTCAGTGATTCAATGTCAGTGAACAGATAGCTGGGAATATCAGAACCACCGGTATGGTAGAACTAGTGTTACTAGATTACAGATATGTGATAAATAAATTATACTCTACTATTCGTGGACGCCAAGTAGACCCTTAGTGAGTCGGGATTGCTGACATCGCATACGCTAACGCATAGCACTACTTATGCAGTGTACATTAAATGCCGGGACCGCATAGTGCATAGGACCGGTGCAGTGTACATGTTGTCACAATGGTTGTGGTAGGAAGATTTTTTAAAAAAGTAGAGATTTGTTTCTGCATTGTCTGTTTTGTTTCTGTATTGTCTTGAGCCGGAAACAAGTCATTATTGTAGTGTTCGTGGTTTAAGCGGCAGCGCAGCAGCACCAACATGTCGGAGGAAGTTGAGGATAAAGCGCTGCGGGCGCAAGCAAACCTGCGAGAATTGGATAATGTGAAGTCATTCAAGGGACAATCTTATGGCAAAAAAGAGTCTGTGGTGATTGGACTTAGTTCCCAAAATAAAGTTCAAGATAAACAAGTAGATGCAGAAAAGCAATTTGTCAAAGCAGCAGAAACCGGTGATATTGATCTGATAAAAAAAACTATTGAAAGAAAAAGATGTGATATTAATTGCATGGTTGGCTTCCCCACTCATTCAATCTCGCTAATTCATTTGCTAAATTCGTCGCTTACATAGGTTTCTAATTTGTCTGCTCTTATTACTGCTACAGTCAATGGACGATTAGCTATTGTGAAGGTTTTACTCGAGAATAAGTGTGATATAAATCTACAGAATAGAAATGGGATTAATGCATTGATTGCGGCGTCTTTTGGTGGTCATTTAAATATTGTAAATTTGTTAATTAGTAAAAAATGTGATTTAGATCGTCAATCATTTGATGGTAATAGCGCCCTTATGGATGCATGTCAAAAGGGTCATATTGGTATTGCTGTTGCGTTAACTAAGGCTGGATGCAATGCTAACCTGGTTAATAAGAAAGGTAAAACTGCAATGGAAATCTTAGTAAGTAGGCATCCTACACTTGTCGCGAAATTTTACGATTTATTAGACGGAAGTAATGATAACGCGACAGCATCGACAGCCTCAAAACCCGTAAAAAGAAAGGTCGAAGAGACAAGCAATCAGACCAAAAAAAAAGAGAGTAGAGAAAAACGACCAATAATTCATGTTGAAATGAGACCTAGCCCTCCCGATGAAGATGGAGAGAATATTAGCCAAAAGCATAAAAAAATACAAGAAGTCAAATCTGTATCACCAGGACCAGAAATTGTACATGTAAGTGATGAAACGTCTTCGTTTATCACGGCAACAATGTCAGGTGACTTCAATAAGGTGAAGAATGATTTGAAGGCGAATCCTGCTCTAATTAATTGCAAAGATCGTGATGGTATGACCGCCTTAGCATGGGCGTCCATGAAAGGACACATGGATATTGTACAATTGTTACTTACTTACGAAAATTGTCAATTAGATTGTCAAGATCGCTTCGGCACAACTGGACTGATTCTGGCATGCTGCAGTGGCAATATTGACATCGCGATTAAACTTTTACAATGTGCATGCGATCATACTATTACAGATGGAAAAGGAAAATCGGCATATGACTATCTCTGTAATCTTTATCCATCTAAATGCACTTCATTCGAAGACGCACTTAAAATTTAATATTACAATAAATACATTATCAATGGTGATCGCGGGGTATGTCTTTGTTCTATTTGTATTAATTTTGATAACACATCCTACTCCCTCTTCACATTTTTTTTATTATTTCTTACGCTTTAAACTTATATTTCATATAATTACTCATTCGACAAATTGGACAACATAGTACATGGTGAGTGGCATCGTCCGCCGCACTTAGAGAAAATCTCTCGAAATTATTAATACATTTTTCATGAAAGATATGACTGCAACTAAGCAATACATTATATTTAGATCGTTTGGTCACTCCTCCTTTGGTGTCCCCATCAAAATATGACAGTCCACACATGCATATAGCGCACTCTCCAAGCCCTCTTTCTTTGGACCGTTGGAGTATTTCGTTCCATTCTGCATCCGATAAAGTATTAGGTCGATCACGAGGTGAGTACTTCGAATCAGCGAGATACATATAATCGTCGTCTTTCTCGGGGGAGTCAGAGTTACCCAAGCTTCTAGCAGCGGTGTTGGTGGTGTTCAGAAGCATTCGTTGCTGTAACAAACTATCAAAAAGCTGGTCCAATTCTCTGCTTTCGCGCAGCGTATTGTCCAAGTCGTCACACATACTATCCAACTCCTTGCTTCTATTATCTACTTCTTTACTAATTTTATTCGTATAAATAGATAACTCTTCTTTATAAAACTTAGATTTTTGTTGATTATTACCATAACCTTGCCTATAATACGTGCGAAGACTGGATCGATATCGCTTTCTAGCAACATAACCACGATAAAATGTTTGTATTTTCAAAATACAAACTAATTGATACGAGTTAGATCCTGCATGAGTTATCTTTTTTTGATAGTTATTATGGCGGCATATTGGGCATAACCGTTCGCTTTTATTCATGAATTTCTCAAATGCACTAAGACATTGACGATGAAAAATATGACTACATGACAATAATACTTCATGTCCCTCCTTGAATGCCTCCATACAAATAGGACAATATGCATCAACTGCGCGAGTCTTAAGTCCATCTTCTATAGCTTTCCACTCAATCGCAGTAACCGTTTCGTGCACTGCAACAGCTTTATGCTGTATCAAACCTCGTCGATGTGCAAGTGTTTCAGGTGATGTTGGACGAGGACGGTTCTGATGTAAAAAGTATCCACAACTTCCACAGACTTGATCTTGTGCTTGTATTGAAGCATTGCAGCTAGAGCAAACTTGATTAGTGGATCGTTTGAATTCTAGTGCTTGGTTACTTCGTCTCACTTCGCTAGTTAATGTTTGATTGTTTGTTCTTTTTGATTCTGAGGTATGATTAATGGGCTTCTTCGTCACATTCTTTAAGTTTAACCGGCGTACCAGCGCATCTTGGAACGCCGCTGCATCAATCACGCTCTTATGCTGCATCAAAAGGCACTTAGGCTTTTGGTTGTTTTAAAAAAGGAAAGTTATTTTTCACCGGATAGAAATGTCATTTCCACACCTGAAGCATTAAAATTTTTATTTATAAATATACAAAGAAACATGTCTGAATTCGACGGTACGCGCATGCATTACACAATATTATTCCAGCCATTTACATCGGTATCTTGTAACCGGAAATCGGCGTCCATCTCGGTACAATTATTGATTGCGTATAATAATTTTTCTTTAATAACCGTTTTTGAAGTATACCTGGGCAAGTTGATGGAGAAGAAACAGGTGTGTGCCTTGGGTAGATAGGTGTCCGGTTTATCAGTTGCATCATCCCCTACTGCACTTTGTACTTTGAATTTTTGAGGAAATTCTACCCCTTTCGGTGGGAGAGTTGGTCTTGCCCAAACAAAACGTAAAAATTTACTCTTTTCTGCCTCTGGAAACTCTCTAAGCACTTCCCAGAACAAAACAATATGCGCGTCATCGGGACTGACGTCATCATCATACTCCGTATTGTCATATAGCCGTTGAATATCAATGGATTTGGTGCCACAAACTATCGTTTGTAACTCGTCCCAATTCATAAGAAGTAACGCTTCCTCTGGGATCACAGACACCAAACCGCTTCGAAACGTCTCAATTGCTACAATATTTTCATTTATTTTGTATTCGGTGAGCAACAATAAATACGACTCCAAGTTGTCCAGGGTTACAGGCTTATCCTTACCGCCATTTATTAATTCCACCACGCGACCATCACATCGCGTTGCAGTCCAATTTAAATCTTGCAATAAAGACAGTAACTCCTGCAATATCGCCTCTTTCTTGGCATTATTATCAAACATATTTTCGTTTAAACTATTGTGTAAATTGCCTAAATGAGTAATAAAATTTGCTGTGGGCAGGTCGAATGACCTGATGTCCATTTCGGTCAGTCTTTCCCGCACCAATAATTTCCATATAAACGAAGGAAATGCTAATTCCAAAGTAATTTTACTACGTATTGCGATACCGGTTAATTCTCCTAAAAATTTAAATAAATCTAATTTTAATGGAGAATTTGCTGATGGATGAAAGATGTACTTGTACTTCTCATCGCAATCGCCGGCATCCGAAGCCCAATTGGGTGTTGGATGCAGTAATGGTAAATAGCATCTCAATGGATCATTGTCACTAAGGGTACCGGCGGGACTAGTACCACCTAATGATGCACCATGTGATTCAATACATTGTAATTCATCACATACTTGTTGAAAAATTTCACGATATGGTCCACCATAGTCATCCACACCCTCCGCATCAAATTTGATTTTGAATGTTCTTGATTGTCCATCATCCATAGGATGACTGTAGCTAATACGTAGCTTCTCGCTCGGATGAGCTCGTAATTCTTTCCATAATTGACAAAATATTGAGGATAAAATAAGATCCTCGCCGGGAATATGCAGTAATTGAGATGCCTCTCGCGCACGAAACGATTTGAGGCGGTTAATCTTAATCTGCGGAAGGTCCTCTGGATAGTCGTAATCATCATCTGTTTTGGAGGTACGAGCTGTGGATTTATGAACAATATCCCAAAAATGAGTTAATTTTAAATCACTAAAAATACGTTGTCGTACTCGCAACAATGGCGCCGTGGATAGGATGGATGCACTGACGTCACCCCTCTTGGTCCATGACAGTGATACTAATGATGATAGAGTAGAGTTATTACCCATAACTTCGTTGCTTGTAGGTACCACAGCACTGTTTTGTAGTGTGACGATGATTGGATTATAGTCATGCTCATGATTGATCGTGGACA
>JACCDO011478095.1_pt1 | contig 10839 bp, 17 predicted proteins | sample 7446101 | NCBI WGS metagenome assembly JACCDO01 (sample SAMN15323440, study PRJNA562643) | freshwater metagenome | isolation source: river surface water | place: USA:Blue River Watershed | collected 2017-08-16
GAACTTCAATTTTTTATTTTTCACCGGTAATTTTTCCGCCCACACCCCATTGGAAGATGAGTGAGTGAGTGAGTAAGTGAGTGAGTGAGTGAGTAAGTAAGTAAGTGAGTGAGTGAGTGAGTACATACGTACTCAATTATATATACAAAAAAAAATGGATATTTCGTTATACTGAAGTTTGTGATTCGGATGGATTTGCTTCAATCACTATGGCAGGAACTTGATTGCTTTCGATATTTTCTGTTCGATCCAGCATGGACACGTCAGTGTTTACCCCTGAGTGAGTGAGTGAGTAAGTAAGCAAAAGTGAGTGAGTGAGTGAGTGGGTCACTAACCTGAGTCCACACCTTTCTTCTTAGTCATTTTCGACGCTAATGAATCATAAATATTATTTACATGCACTGATATCGATCCCAAGACTCCTGCTTACGTGAATGAATGAATGAGTGAGTGAGTGAGTGAGTGAGTGAGTGAGTAAATTGGTACCCTTCACAGATTCTGTTGATTTATCAATAATTTTTCTTTCTTGTTCATATTCAATTGCACGATTATACGCACTCTTGATGGCCTACAAAATGGAGGAAGTAAGCAAATGAGTGAGCGAGTAAGCAAATGAGTGAGTGAGTGAGTAAACGTGAGTGAGTGAGTGACCTCAGTGGAGGCAGTGATAATGCGGCCGGCGGTTGGTGTTATCGCATATTTTTCATCAATTTGCACCGCAAATGTATAAAATTGGGTAAATTTTTCATTAAATTTTTCACTAACTTTATAATTTTCATCAAATTCTTTTACTTTGGAAGCTACAACAAGTGAGTGAGTAAGCATGAGTAAGTAAGCATGAGTGAGTAAGCATGAGTACCTGTGGTATTGATAATGGACGTGGCTTTGGTACTAATTTCATACTTTTCGTTGATATTTTTCACCGACTGCTCGATATTCGAGCTCGTGGTGGTCAAACGGTCCGTTATTTTGTATTTTTCGTCAATAATTTTACTGTTTGACGTGACTTTCTCGTGGATTTCATTGATTTTATCAGATAATTTATATTTTTGATCAATTTCTTTCGCTATTAGTGAGTGAGTGAGTACGTGAATGAGTAAGCATGAAAGAGTAATAGTGAGTGAGTAACCTGCATCACACACAACGGTTAATCCAGATGTAATTCCTACACTTAAACTAGTAAACATATTATTAAGTCCAATTCCTTTTGTTTGATTACTACCAGGAGCTGCGGCATTCACGTTGGTAGTGGCTAAAAAAATAAGTAAGTTAGTAAGTAATCATATGAGTGTGTGAATATGTAAGTAAATGAGTGAGCAAATACATATATGAGTGTGAATATGCACCTTCATTCTCTTGTTTTTCATAATATTCGCGCATTTCTTTCGCGGTTGGAGCGGCGCTAGTAGTGGAAGTAACTGGGGTCGCAGCAGACGTACTCTCCGAGGAATCAGAATTTGATTGAGGAATAACTATGTGAATTGTATCGCCAGGAGACACATTCGCGGGAACCTTGATGCGTGAGTGAGTGATTGAGTGCGTTAAAAAGTGAGCGAAAGAGTGACTTAATTACCTGCACTTCAAAATAACGCCCATCGGGACTTTTGACATGAAAACTTTGACCAACCGACGCATTACTAGGTATTTCACAAGCCAAAATCATTGACGAAGACGAAGTCGCGGTTGTTGCCGCAGCAGGTGCAGGTGGTTCATCTACGCAAGTAAAAAATAATAAGTAAGCAAATGAGCGACTGAGTATTTAAGTGAGCTAATGAATGAATGCACCTGTTTGTACCGATGAAGTTGACATATTTCTTTCTCGAAAAAGGTATTCACTCTCTTGAGATAATATCGCAATGAGATTCTATCCAAAGGGCCGCATTCAAACCGGTCCTAACCTGGATTTTCGTTTGGATCGTTTCTCATCTTGATTCATTCGAATTACTTGGAAACGGAAAAGAAACTGACAAAAAGAAATAATTTAATGTTATTTCATGTTGAAAAAAACATGAAAAAAACATGAAAAAAACATGAAAAAAACATGAAAAAAACAAGAAATTTTATTGCGATGTTGAAAATCACGAGAAAATGTGAAAAAACGTGAAAATATGAGTGTGCCCAAATACTACTCTACTGAAGTGCTACATTGAGGGAACATGTATCCGGACCCAGAGACGAAGCAGTGGTAATTGGTGAGGACGAATGAAGTGGTGTGATTGGCAAATAAGAAGCATTACTCAGGAAGGTAGATAGGTATTTATGCTTCAACGGGCGTTCAGTACAAAGGAAACAGGACCTAAACAGGACCTAACAGGACCTGTTAAACAGGTGATCACCGGTACCAAAATTTGAGCATAAATTTTATTTGACAAACTAATTTAAAAATTAAAAGGTGCAGAAGCTAGAGATTATTCACTCACTCACTCACTTGCTTACTTACTTACTCACTTGCTTACTTACTTACTTGCTTGCTTACTTACTTACTTACTTGCTTACTTACTCATGCACTCATTTACTCATTAATTTTTTAAAAGGTAAATGACATTGTGAATATGTCAACGATCCCTGCAGTAGTTGCAGTCCATTTGCCGACACCATTGAGAATTGATGAAAATACCAAGAAAGTTCTTACACTAGGTTACTCACTCACTTAATCAATCAATCAATCACGCACTCATTCAATCACTCTAGGTTCATTAGCAATATTTATTCTTGGGATGACCCAGTTTGTATCGTCAATAATTACATTAAAAGATAGTAACTATCTTTATGGTAGTTGGTATGTTGGCTTGGCGGTAATGATAACTGGTAATGATAATATACTCACTCACTGACTCCCTCCAATTATTTACTTACTCCATTGCAGGTGCGCGCTCATATCACACTTATCTACGTGACATAAGAATAACAACAATATCAGCAATTATATCGGCAATTATCATAGTTATAGGTCTATTACTCACTCAATCACGCTTTTGTTTACTTTCGCACTCACTCACTCATTTTATCAGGGCTTATTGTTGATTCCGTAAAATATGATGTAATTTCGAAATTAAAAGCATGCTCAGATTATCATGCAGATAGCACATCAACCTCGTGCGGAAGTACTCACTCACTTACTCATTCTCTTACTCACTCACTTGTTAACTCGCCCTTCTTAGGTTCAATCGAAGCATTTAATGACTATAGTTGCTATGGCAATGAAGATTATTATTCAAGTAGTATCGCTTGTTATATTTTAGATAGTACGTACGACTGTGCATGCGCATTGAAAACTTGTAATTCTGGTTTCTCCCTCTTCCAATTACATACTTATTCACTCACTCATTTACTAACTTCTTCACTAATTAAATGACTTTTTTCTCGTTTATAGATGACGATTCCGCTTCATGTTCATGCTTTTATGCGGATAACTTTCCTTCTTGCTCCTATTTAGTAACCAATTTTGCACCTGAAATAAAAAGTAGTATAATTTTATCAACATTATGCTTAGTTGCGGTACGTGCTTACTCACTCACTCACTCACTCACTCACTCACTCACTCACTCACTCACTCACTCAGGTGTCTCTGTTCATAATGTATACATCAAAAATCTATAGTAATTTACGTTCAAACCGTCCAAATCATGCAGGCTCTATTCAAACTGACGCGTATATTTTAAGTACCGACGAAGTAGTTATTACTCCGATCCAATCCCCGCTTGTTACTCATCAGCAGCAATATGCTGGGCAGCCACAGTTTCACGCTAATCACAATGCTGTGCCTACTACTGCCACGCCGGTTTTTGCTTATCCTACCATTGCCAGACCGCAGCAACAACAGCAGGAGTGAGTGAGTGAGTATGTTACAGGATCTTTTCAATACAATTGTTTATTACTATATATTATAATTATTATTTAATTATTGCATTTACCTTCACAACGGATGCTATTCATCGATGTAACCTCCTTCTCTTCATTTCCGTTTCATCATCAGGGATTAGGGATTAGAACCAAAAAATATTAAAAAAAAATCCAAAATAAAAAAAATTGTCAAGAAATGTCGCCTACAAGCGATGCAAATCTCGCTTTTACGGTGATTTTGTCATTGGCCTCATTCGGGGCGTCGCTAACGGTTAGTTTCGCTCTTATTTTATAGTTTATTGACTAACTCATTCAATCAAGGAATCCCTAACTTACTCAATCATGTTACTTAAATCATCACTCTTTTGTGCATGTGCTTAGTTACTAACTCGCTCAGTTGCTTGACTAATCATTCAATGACTTACTCACTTACTCACTCACGAAAGGTTATTTACTACATGTTACAAATGCCGTCTATAGTATCCAACATAGCAAAAACTACCTTTAGTTTATCATTTGTGCAAATGATTCTTGCATTCACGGTTTTGTTATCCCTTATAACCAGGTAAATAATCACGATCTTAATATAGTATAAGACTTACTTACTCACTCATTCGTTTTATATTAGTTCCAAGGAAGATTACGTTTCCTGTTTATTATCATCGTTTGTAGTAACTTACTGTAATATAAGCTCTATGTGCATCGTGTCGTGTATTGCGTACATTCATTACCGGTTCATTGTCGAGCACGATAACACAAATATAGAAAAGTATATATACAAGAGATGGATGCTTATGTTGTCGTTTGGTAACTCCCCCACTCTCTCCCTTACTTTACTTACTCACTCACTCATGAAATCAATAGGCATCCCATTATTGGCATTTTTACCTATGACAACATCCTCGTATGAGTATGACGCTTTTTACTGCAGTACATTTATACCATTTTGTACATTTCGAATGACAAAATGGGGTGTTAGATGGATTACCTTCTTGTATTACGTAGTGGAATTTATACTTGTGCTATGTACTCACTCACTCATGTTTACTCACTCACTCGCTCATGCTTACTCCCCCACTCGCTCATGCTTACTCACTCACTCACTCGCTAACTAGGTATAATATCTTGCTACAGCGTTACACTATATCACGTGTACAAAAACGATACTTTATCACGTGGTCGCGTGAAATTAATGATAATTTATCTGTTTGTCTCCATATTTACATGGTTTCCTATCTATATTTGGTTGCGAACCCCTTACAACAACTCTGGTGGCTCCGGACCAGCCTGGTTTCAATCACTATCGTTTCATTTTTGGTTAAGTTCTGGTATATTATACGCAATTGCATTTTTAGGACAATATAAAGCACTCAATGACTTTGAAATATGGTACTTACTAACTCACTCATACTTACTAACTCACTCACTTGTTAACTAGGATGAGATCAACTAAAAATGCAGAACAAAATAGTTCCAAGAAATCAATGAGTATGAATAATACGAATCATGATGGTGAAGATGACAATAATAATGATGTTGATATTGACTTATCCGATGTGAAAAGATTTAGTGAAGGTAGATAATCACTCATTGTTACTCACTCACTCACTCACTCACTCACTCACTTACTTACTCACTTACTATTACTCATCCACCCACCCACTCACTCACCCACTCACTTACTTACTCACTCACTCACTCACTCACTCATTAAATAATAATAAAGTAATAAGAGAGAAATCCCTGCGAAATGATATAACCGGAATCCTTCATGTGGATAACGACGTTGAAACCGAGTCCGTCGAAGTACAAACCGAAAATGTCTTGAGTCGCTTGTACAAACGGTACGTCCAAAACGTATTTTTGCAACATTTTTCTGCGAATTCCAAGCAAAAAAGTGCTAATTTTGACATTAAAAGCTCTTATTCGTCCGATAAATCACGCCAAAGTCGTGACGAATCTAGTTTTTCAGGGATTAATCCTATTGTGAATAAACATAGTGATAGAGCATCGGTGATAGAGTTATAAGGGTTGGTAGAGGGTTTTTTTGTCTGTTCATAATGTGTTTATTGATTATTTCATTGTATTTTATTATTTATAATACATTTTATAATATATTTTATAAAAAAACCGGTCATCGCTAATCCCTCCACACCCTCTGACTCATGCACTGAGTCAGTGTGCGTAAGCATAATAGTAATTAAATTAAACGTAAATAATGTTTCGTTGTGTCGTAATTGTTGCGTTAATCTCACTAGTGAGTGGTTTTGTTCATACTAATGGATTGAATAGAAATAATTTAATCAGAAAATATGCAAGTAGTGATCAACAAGAAGTAAAAGATTTAAATTTAGAAGAAATGTTTGACGTGTTTGAAGCTGGTATGTTTTATTGCTCACTAGCATCACTAGTATTCACTCACTTGTTGCTGCATCAATTGCTATCATTTATCCTTATTATTTAGAATATTCACATATTACTAACTCATTATCAGTATACTTATTCATTCACTTTTTTATAGCTGATAAAACTGTTTCGTCATCTGCTATACCAAAGGGTCAAAGTGGAAGTAAATTTGATTTCAAGAAACAAGTTGGATCATCAGCACCATTAGCATATTTTGATCCTGTTGGATTTACTAATGATGTTACTGAAGAGCAATATAAATTATATCAAGGTAACTATTTTCTTTTACATGTTCATTAATTCATGTACTTATTATTGTATTACTTACTACAGAATCTGAAATTAAACATGGTCGCGTTGCAATGATTGCATTTTTAGGATTAGTATTTGGCGAATTAGCTGCTCCAAATGGTATATTTGGTAAAATTGATGGACCAGCAATCTATCAATTTCAACAAACATATACCGTGGTACCAGTATTTTGGCAAATAACATTAGCAATATGTGGTTTGATTGAAGCAGTAAATATCATGAAGGGATGGCAACCATTAGAAGATAGCATCAAGGAACCATCTGGTTTAGCTAAATTAAAACCATCGTATATTCCAGGTACGTGCTCCATGATTTATTAACTTATTTTATCACTTATTTGATATATCTATATGTGATAGGTACGCTAGGATTTGATCCATTAGGATTCGCCCCTAAATCACCCCAAGGATTAGAATTAATGAAAGTAAAGGAGTTAAATAACGGTCGATTAGCTATGATAAGTGTTGTAGGTATTGTAGTACAAGAACTTGTTTCTAATAAAAGTATTTTTTGAAATTTGTGTTATTGTTACGTAATCAGTACTAACTAGATAGTTTAAGCAAGCAATTTTACTATGTTACTTAGCTATAATTTTATTAAAATGAGTATGTGAAATACAAAACATCATAGTTATTTTTCGTTTCCGAAACACTAAAAGCACTAACTACCTCTCTAAAAGCAGTAAATCACTAACAAATTAGTATAAATTTACATTTACATTTTTTTCCATTTTGGAGGTAATCAACACCCCTTGAACCGACTGGAGTTCCGGTTGCAAGAGAAAGAAATTACCAAAAAAGTAGTGTCTGAAATAGTAACGTCTAATCATTTTATGACCCGCGGAGTCAATTGAAGGAAATAAGCACCGAATTAAACATTGGGAGGAACTATTGGTTCTTTGTTAAGGAAAAAAAGTGATAAGTATTGAGAACATTATCGAGAACTGTCAATTAATTGTGAGATAACTGACCGCAATGCGCGCATTAGTCTATTTGTTCTTGTTGTGGCCGGTGCTAGTGCAAATGGTTGGTAGTCAGGATACAATATCAACTATTGCTGGTACTGGCACTACTTCTTACAATGGTGATAATGGAGCAGCGTCATCAGCTACATTGAATTACCCGTATGGAGTTGCCCTCGATTCGACAGGTATTCAATCTTTATCATAATTTTATGTAAACAACATTTTAATAAATTATAATTAGGGAATGTATATATAACTGAATTTTACGGTTACCGTGTCCGCAAGATAACAGTATCAACGGGAATCATTACCACAATTGCTGGTACTGGAACTTCTGGCTTTAGCGGTGATACTGGGTTTGCAACATCAGCGACATTGAACCAGCCTTTTGGAGTTGCATTAGATACATCTGGTAACGTATACATCGCTGAGCACGGCAATAATCGCATCCGGAAGGTGACGGTATCAACAAGTGTCATCACAACGATTGCTGGCAGTAGTACAAGTGGAAGTTATAGCGGTGATACTGGAGCGGCAGTATCGGCTAATTTATATAATCCAGCTGGGATCGGATTAGATTCGTCCGGTATTTTATTAAATTTATCATTATTATGATTTTAGTTATTTATGTCTTTCTACATAGGTAACGTATACTTCGCTGATTCTAGCAATCAACGTATCCGTAAGATTACAGTATCCACGGGTGTCATTACTACTATTGCTGGTACAGGTGTGAGTAGTTTTACCGGTGATGGAGGAGCAGCTTCATCGGCCACGCTATACACCCCAATGGGCGTTGCACTTGACTCTTCTGGCAACGTGTACGTCGGTGATTCGTACAATCAACGTGTCCGCAAGATAACAGTATCAACTGGAGTCATTAGTACAATTGCTGGCACGGGAACTGTTAGTTATAGTGGTGATAATGGAGCGGCGACATCGGCTGCATTTCAGTATCCTAATGGTGTCGCGGTAGATTCAGCAGGTATTCAATACGTTAAAATAGCATTTATAAACCATTTTGTTACGCCACGTCTTTCTTAATAGGCAACGTGTATATCGCTGATTTTTTGAACAAACGTATCCGGAAGGTGACGGTATCAACGGGTGTTATATCCACTGTCGCGGGTTCAGGCATGCCAAGCTTTAGTGGCGATGGTGGTGCGGCTACATCGGCTACATTGAATTGCCCAATAGGGATTACAGCTGATACAACAGGTAGATAAATGTATACATATTCGAGCTCATTTGTTTATCTGAATCACTCACTCTCCCAGGAAATCTATACATCGCTGATACTTTGAATCATCGTGTCCGCAAGGTGACAACTCAAGCAAGCCCTAGGTACTAATAATACTTCCTACGACAGTTACAATAATACTGATCTCCTCACTACAATACAGTGATTATCCTACTGCAACACCAAGTGTTTCTCCTACCACGTTACCGTCATCAAAGACCCCAACAATGATCCCTAGCTCAAGTGCGCCGACGACAACTCCCAGGTAACATTATACCATTTTTTATTTAAATTATTTTTGATAGTAACGTTTATCCCCGTGCAGTATCAGTTTAAGTCCTAGTCTTCGTCCCAGTTTGAGTCCCAGTTTGAGTCCCAGTTTGAGTCCAACGTTTTATCCCAGTTTAAGTCCCAGTACATTGTATATTATGACTACAATAGCGGGTTCGGGCGAAATTAGTTACAGTGGTGATGGCGGTGCAGCAACAGCGGCTGCATTGCGATATCCGTACAGCATTAATGTGGACTTTTCTGGTAACATCTACATCAGTGACACGTATAATAGTCGTGTCCGCAAGGTGGCGGCATCAACGGGTATTATATCCACAATCGCTGGCACCGGCGCTAGTAGTTATAGTGGTGATGGAGGAGCAGCGACATCGGCAGCACTATGGTACCCGGATGCACTGGAACTCGATCCATTAGGTATTCAACAGACTACATAAAATTAATTGCAGTTATTATTATTATTTACCTTCTTGCTGACGTAGGTAACGTGTACATCGCTGATAGTTTTAATCATCGTATCCGTAAGGTGACGGTATCAACGGATATAATTACCACTATTGCAGGTGTAGGGACCAGTAGTTACAGCGGTGATAACGGTGCTGCCACGTCGGCTGCATTGAACTATCCATGCGGAGTCGCACTAGATTTGTCAGGTACTTCGTATATACAGATTATATTTTCTACCAAAATATTTATTTTCACACACACAGGCAACGTCTACATCAGCGATACTGATAATCATCGTGTCCGTAAGGTGACGACATCCACGGGTGTTATTACCACTGTGGCAGGGACTGGTGCAAACAGTTACAATGGTGATAATATAGCGGCGACGTCAGCTACGTTATATTATCCTCGCAACATTGATGTGGATGTAATAGGTATTCCATATTATTCATCGCATCCAATTTATTTCTATTCACTCAGTATCTTGTCGCCAAGGTAATATTTACATCGCTGATTATAATAATTATCGTATCCGGAAGGTGACAGCATCAACAGGCGTCATAACCACAATTGCTGGCACGGGAACTGTTAGTTACAGTGGTGATAATGGACCGGCGACATCGGCTGCATTGAACTATCCATACGGAGTCGCACTTGACTCGTCAGGTACGCACTAATGCGAGTATTCTTTGATTATTCTCCCTTTACTAGTGACCCTCATAGGCAATATCTATATCGCTGATAGCAGTAATAACCGTATTCGCAAAGTGACGGTATCAACAGGGATTATTACTACCATTGCTGGTAAAGGCACGACTACTTATGATGGTGACGGTGGAGCCGCCACGTCGGCTTCAATATACGAACCGTACGGAGTTTCCGTAGACTCATCGGGAAATGTGTACATCGCTGATTGTTATCATAATCGCATCCGCAAAGTTACTGTAACTGGAACATTTGGTCCAACCGCAACTCCGAGGTACTGCCTTCTCTGCACTTTATTTTCCTTACTATTACTCACTTACTTGTTATGTTAGCGTGATTCCGACTACCATGACGCCATCAAAGACTCCCAGTATTGTACCTACCACGCAAAATCCATCATGTATACCTACAATAGTTCCAAGTATGACCGTTGATCCAACGAATATTCCGTCTTGCATTCCTTCAGTAACTCCAACGTTAACACCAGGATCACCATCCGCAATACCGTCGACATTTGTTCCGAGTGCATTCCCGACGTCATCGCAACCGTCCTACACACCATCCAATGTACCGAGTAATGCACCATCATTACCGCCTTCATTGTCCCCATCCGCCTATCCAACGTATACCAATA
>JACCDO010320297.1_pt1 | contig 10836 bp, 6 predicted proteins | sample 7446101 | NCBI WGS metagenome assembly JACCDO01 (sample SAMN15323440, study PRJNA562643) | freshwater metagenome | isolation source: river surface water | place: USA:Blue River Watershed | collected 2017-08-16
AAGCATCTTGAAGTGTATTTGCATGGGTTTGCCAAAAGGATAAAGGAAATATTTTAAGCAATTCAATGATTTTTTCTCGATCTGAAAACTCATCTGATTGCATTTTCTCCCACTTTTTTTGATGAATTGAATGCACAATCGACATGGTCTGAATTTCTTCAAAATATGGATTAAATAAAGAGTGAAATCCATAACTTTCTAAAAAGGAAGTGATCCATAGGGTTTTATCGGATTTTGGCACAGAAGCTAATTTTAATAGCCGAGAGATTTTTTCCCAATCGGATTTGAGTTGAGTTGATCTTTTTTCTAATAACCCCATTAAAATTTGATAGATTTGCTCAAAGTGATAATCAGGGAGAGGATTCGCTTTTAGAAAATCTTCCCATTCTTTGATCCGAATTTCAGCTTGGTTTTTAAAGACATCCATCTGTAGAAGACTTTGCCATTGTTTGATCTTTTCATTTGGATGGGATCGGTTTTTATCCGATTGAGCCGCAGCAAAATATTGTTCTGCCAATACCACTTGTTCTAGGTTTTTTATCCTTTGTTTGATCAATTGACTAAGCTCTGAAGAGGATATCTCTTGAGCGAATTTTTCCCAAAGATCAAGCTTTTGCTTAGCACTTAAGTTGAAATCTTTGTCTTGTGAAACCACTTGGTTAAATCGCTCAATGATCTTTGGTTTTACATTGCCAAGGCGAACTGTTTTTGGATTAAAATTTGGATCAAATATGATTTGATGGTCTGGTAGTTTAATGGGATTAGAAAGCGGTGAAAGTTTAATTTTTGAGAGATCAACTAAATCAAAAGGCAAGGCAAAGACTACCTTTTCTTTCACAAAATTCTTCTTGAGGTGATTCACTTGTGCTTTGATCTTGGGGACAAAGTCTTGAAATAAACCTAAGGTAGCCCCTTTGATTAGATTTTCTAATTCTTCAATTTTCACACCAGAAATCGCATCACTGCCTTTGAGAATACCGCTTTTACTTTCATGTAGTTTAAGCGAGACTCTAAGAGCTTGCCCAAATTGGACGATGTCTCCTGTGATGATAAAATGTGCGCCAAGTTCTCTCCCAATCAAAACTTCACAATCTTTAAGGCAATCTTCTAATACTTTAGCCTCAGGCAATAAAGAAATCATATTTTCTTGGGTCATCACAAGATATTGATTTTTGGGTAATAAGCCTACTGCTTGTCTGATTAAGTTTGATAGATACATTCTTTCAGTTTCAGAGATTTTAGCTTGGGTATAATCTTTGAGTTCTAAGATCGCTATTCTTTGTGGGTCTGTGATGGTTTGATTTACGATTTCTTGATCTTGATTGTCATCAGAGGAAACAGAATCAATACTTTGATCAACTTCTTCAAAGATGATTTCTTCTTCATGATAAGCAACAGAATGATCAACTTGATCTACATATTCTTCAGGATAAGAGATCGACCCACAACTCAAGAAAAGCATGTTGATTAGGATCAACAAACTAAGCCATACTAAAGAGATCATGTGCATTGCTTTCATGGATCGTCCTCTTGAAAACTAGGTGTGATGGGTAAAACAACTCTAAATCCGATCTCTTTCATGGGGGCATTTTCATAAACTAAACGAGAGCTTCTGATCCATTCTCGATGGCAAGCACGAATGTTTTTAAACTTTTCACGATCAAGTGGATTTGAATCAAGTGTCCATTCAGATATTTTGGTTGTGACATCACATAAATCTTGAGAAACCGCTGCATATTCCCATTGTGCTTGAGTTGGTAGATCTCCTCCAATCCACTTTGCAAATGAACGAGCCTCTTGCCAAGTGATACAATTGACGGGTAGGTCTTTTTGATCGATTTTTTGCCAATGACACCCATCAGATGTGCGTAATTGTATACAGAAACCAGCATTCACACATGATAAGTAATCATGCACTGTGATTTCTGATTCACTGATATAAAATGCTTTCATACCAACATAACGAGAAGGATCTTTGCCCATCATAAAAGCACCTCCATCGATTCGATTAAAGATAAGCTCGTTCAACATGATTTTTTGGGGAAATAATGGCTCTAAAATCGCTGAAAATCTTTGGTTTTGCTCTATTCCTTTAGGCGTGATTGTTTCTTTGATGACATTTTGATGTGTTTGCCAAAATTCAATTGGAAAAGCATCTAATAAATCATTTAGTTTTTTTAAAAATAATTGATTTTCATCTGAAATTTCAATGACCTTGGCATTCGCTAAGCTTTGTTTTTCGATGAGTTGATCAATATAAGGATTAAGCGATCGATGCCAACCATAAGTTTCAATAAAGCGATTTACCCAAAGTCTTTGATCTGCTTTTGGAATCGATACTAATTTTGATAAACGAGAGAGTTTATCCCAATCTGCTTGCATTTGAGTTGATCGTTTTTGATAATCGTTCAGTAATTTTTGATAGATTTTCGATAAATGATAATAAGGGATTTGATTGTTTTCTAAAAACTTTTGCCATTCTGCAATGCGAATTTGAGCTTGTTTTTTTAGAGATTCAATACCTAAGAGACTTTCCCATTTTTTAATTTTATCAAGGGGATGTGCATAACCTTGATCAAATTGAGCAACCCAAAAGTATTGTTCAGCCCATACTACTTTTTGTAAGATTTGTATGCGTTGTTGGGCAAAGGTTTTCATTTGGGAAGAGATTTGAGAGGATAAAAGTTTTTGCCAAGTTTCTAGTTTTTGTTTAGCACTTAGATCAAAGTCATTTTCTTGAGAAAAGGCTTGTGCAAATAAATCGATGGTTTTTGAGTTGATCTGATCAAGATTCATCGTTTGCAGATCAAATGATGGATCAATGTCTATTTGATCGGGTAAATCAATCGTTTGGATAAAGGGAGATAGATTAGCTGATGTAGGGTCAACAAGCTTTGGCCACTCAAAAATCACTTGTTCTTTGATAAAATTCTTTTTCAGCTGATTCACTTGTGCTTTGATTTGAGGGAGCAACTCTTGAAATAAGCCTAATGTCGCCCCTTTGATCACGTTTTCTAATTCTTCGATTTTTAAACCTGAGAGGTTATCACTGCCTTTCAAAATCCCACTTTTGCTTTCATGTAGTTTAAGAGAGATTCTCAAAGCCTGTCCAAATCGTACAATTTCTCCTGTAATGATATAATTTGCACCTAATTCCCGCCCTATCAACACCTCACAATCTTTGAGACAATCCTCTAAAACTTTGCCTTCAGGTAATAAAGAAATGATATTTTCTTGAGTCATCACGGCATATTGATTTTTAGGCAATAGGTTTAGACTTTGCCTAATCAAGTTTGATAAATACATCCTTTCACTTTCAGTCACAGCGCCTTGGGTGTAGTCTTTAAGCTCTAGAATGGCTACTCTTTGGATCTCTTTTAGATTTTGAGGCTTTTCTTGAGTGTTTTCTTGGGCATTTAAAGCAAACGCAAAAAATAAGATCAATACAGCGAAAAATTTCATAGATATCTCTAAAAGCTAGTGGCAATGGTAAGGACAACTCTAAAACCTACATATTTCAAATTGATATACCTCTGTGAAGGCAGTTCAAGCTTGGTAGCGACTGAAAGATCGCCATTGATCTGATCTTTCCATTCAGCATCATCTCCCATAAAATTTGACCCACGCAGGCTTCCATTAGACACCCATTCAGATAAATTTCCCATCATATCACAAACCCTTTGTTTTGTATTACCAAGTGGCTTGCTACACACACTTGAGGAAACTTCATCTTCTTCACATCTCAAAACACTATAATCACAATTCTCTTTAGGTGTATCTCCCCATGGATATTTGATGTTTTGACCTTGAGATCTTGCTACATATTCCCACTGTTCTTGAGAAGGTAGATTGCCGTTGATCCAAGTTGCATACTGATTTGCCAACTGAAAAGGGATGCAATTTAAGGGCAATTGTTCTTGATCAGATTTCCAATTACAATATTCTGCATCATAACCTGCTTCGCAGACACCTGCATCTATACAATTTTGATACTGTTCCACAGTAATTTCTGTTTTGCTGATATAAAATGGCTTAATTCTTGTCCTAACTTTCTTTTTGCCAAACAAGAAAATCCCCCCATCAATTCGAATAAATTCAACCCCATTGAATGAAACACTTTGTGGGAAAACACGAGAAGGCAGGGGAATAATTTGAGCTTCAATCATGTCACTTGGCACAATATCCCAAACATAATCACTATGGTACTCCCAAAATTCAAGTGGAAATGATTTTAAAATTTTAAGTTTTTGATTGAGTTCTTCAAGGTTTTCTGTGCGAATGCGATTGATTTCTACTTGTGATAAGCTGTGAAGTCCTTCTAGTTCGCGATAATGAGGATTAAGTGTAGGCAAAACTCCGAATTTTTCGATAAATTCGTTAACCCAAGTGGTTTTATCTTTTTTTGAAACCATCGCAAGATTTAAAGTACGAGAGAGTTTTATCCAATCCTCATATAAACGATGATTTCTCTCTTCATGTTGTTTAGAGATTTCTTGATAGATTTCCTCAAAATTGAAGTAGGGTACCGGTGATATCTTAAGTACTTCTTCCCATTCTGCGATTCTCTTTTGGGCTTGTTTTTCATATTTAGGCACATTTAATAAACTTTTCCAATACTCAATTTTATCATTAGGATGTTGATTGCTTTGATCCACTCGTTTGACTAAATGATATCTTTCTGCAAGCACTATTTTTTCTAAAGCATTCACACGATCTTGCGCAAGAAGCGCAAGCTGTGAATCTTGTTCTACTTTGAGCAGATCTTGCCATGCTTCTTTTCGGCTTTGTGGACTATGTTTAAATTGGCTTTCCCGAAGTACTGCTTTGTCATATGCCTCTAATGCATTGATGTTAATACTGCCATAATCTAAATCTTTGATCTCAAATTTTAAACTTGTTGGTAAATCAATCTCTTCAAGTGTAGATAGAGGTGTTGTGATGATCTTTGTCGGATCGACAGATGGCTTATAAACGATTTTTTCTACCTTAATCCCTTGATTGAATTGGCTGATCACATCTTGAACATTAGGCAACACATCTTTAAATAATCCGATGGTTTTGGCTCTTAATAATTTTTCTAGATCTTCGACTTTTGTACCAGAAAGCGAATCGCTATTTTTAAGGAGAGCACTCTTACTTTCATGTAATTTTAAGATCAATCTCATTGCATCACCAAAACGAATCACTTCTCCAGTGATCACATAATGTGCACCAAGTTCCCTACCAATCGAAACCTCACAGTCTTTCAGACAATCTTCCAGGGATTTACCTTCAGGCAGTAAGGTTAAAATATTTTCTTGAGTCATCACAGGATATTGATCTTGTGGGAGTAAACCCACTGTTTGTCGCATCAAATTAGAGAGGTATATCCGCTCTTCTTCATTGATCATCCCATTGCTTTGGTCTTTTAATTCAAGCACAGCAATTCTTTGAATCTCTCGTTTACCCTCTGCTTGTTGTATAGATTCTTGTGTGGACTGCTTTGTAGATTCTTGTGTAGATTCTTGTGTAGGCTGAGCTTGTGTTTCATCTAAGGCATCCACAGGGATATATTCGATCGGTACGGCACTACAAGCTATTAAAGTGATCTTAACAATACATATAAGCCATAATAAAGAGATCCTAATCATTTTTTTGGCACTTGTGGCACATTTGATATCTAAAAGTCGATTGATAAAATACATCAGAAATCCTTTGAGCTAGCACATCAGTTAGGGCCAAAATCAAGGTAGGATAATTTAAATTTAATCTCAATTTTAATTCAGTACATATCATGTACTTCAATCAATGATATGCTTCAATCATTAGGTTCAGCGTTTGGATCCACTACCCTAACGATTCGAAAACCTTCTTTTGATCGATAACCATTAGTATTGCGATAAGGAATACCAATATGAAATGTATGATTATTCAAGCGATAGGATCCACTTTCTTGCCCCTCAAAATCACCACCTCTTTCAATATGTGTTTTGCCGGATGTATCACAAGTTTGATTTTGACAAATAGGACTGCCATCATTTGGAAATATAGGTAGTTTCGTTTTTTCGATTTGATGCCTTTTGAAATGATATTCATCAACTTCATCAAGTACCCATTCTCGTACATTACCAAGCATATCACAAACACCCTGCTGAGTATTACCAAGCGTGTTGCTACAAACTTCCCAAGATCTATTACGACCACATGCAAACTTATATTTCTTTTTACTGATGACAGCAAGATCACAACTTAGATCTGGCTCATTTCCCCAAGGATATTCGATGTTTTTACCTTGTGATGTTGCTACATACATCCATTGAGATTCGCTTGGTAGATCACCGCCAACCCATTTTGCAAAAGTCCTTGCTTCTTGCCAAGAAACACAATTCATAGGGGTATTTGGATCTTCATCATCTTCTAGATTACAAAGATATCCAGATTCCGGCACAGAACACTCGCCAACATCGATACATTTTTGATATTGTCCTACTGTAATTTCACTCTTTGATACATAAAAAGATTTGAAATGAACTTGTGCGGGATGAATATCTATACGTGCAGTATGGTTGTTTGTATGATCTAGTTTCATTTCAAAAGATCCCCCCCTAATTTTGATCATAGCAATGCCATGCATATCAAAAAGCACTTCATCAGGGTTGGTTTGATCCATCTCTTCAGGTACAGTGTTCCATATATTTGTGTCGTATTGATCCCAAAATTCATAAGGAAATAAGCTTAACCATTCTGCTCTTTGTTGAAGTTCAGCTAAGTCATCAAGCTCTTGTTTTTTGACAAGCGCTGTGATGACAGAATCCATGTCTAATTCAGCAAGATAGGGATTAAGTAGTGGATGTCCACCATCGCTTTCAATCCAAGCCTCAAGCCAATTCAAAACTTCTGTTTGCCTTTGATTTTTACTTGATAAAATGCCAAGGATTTTTTGATGATTTTCTTTTAATTTTTCTGTTTTGATTTGGTCTAATGCTTTTAAATCTTGATAGAATTTGAGATATGATTTTTCTAAAAGATCTGCTTGATTTTGCCAATCTTGAAGTTCAGATCTTCTCTTTTGAATCTTTTGATGATGAGGATGATGAGGATATTTATCTAGAAAGATGCTCCATTTTTTGATCTTTTGCTTGACTGTTGTCAGATCATTTTCAAACCATAAAGCATCTTGATAAGACCAATTAGAAATTTTCGTTTCTATGATTTTTGAGATTTGAGGATAGGGATTAATGGATAACAACTCTTGCCAAGCTAGCTTTTTTTTTAAAGGCTGAAGATTGGGATTGCTTTCAAGTTTGATGGTAGCCTCATACTTTTCAAGAAAAGATAGATCAAGATTTTGTAAACTGACTTGTTCGTTGAAATCATCAAGGTTTTCATTTATGGCTTGGTAACTAAAAGGAAGTGTATTTGGAGGGATTGGTGGTAGTTTCTTGAGCATAGACCCATCAAGATCATCTGTAATAATCTTCTCAAAATAAAATCCCTTTTCAAGCCGATCAATTTTTGCTTGGAGATTTGGGTGATCTTTTAGAAAGAGTGCCAATGTATTAGCTTGAATCTTTGCTTGATCTGGATTTTCTTTTGTATAGGTAGATCTTTGTTGTGAGATTTGATGGTAAGATGGGTTTTGCGATGGAGATTGAGATTTGGATTGATATCGCTTGAGTTGAATTGTGCTTTGATCAACTTCTTCAACAAGAATCAGTTCATGAATCCCTTGTTGGTTTGCAATCTCAAAGATACATGAGAGATCACAAGTTTGTATCGCTTTAGTTTTGATAGATGCATGAATTGAATCAGTCAGTATCTTCTGAGGAACAAGGATAAAATCTGTTTTACTTAATCTCGAAATACCTTGTTTAATTAAGTTTAATAATGAGAGATGGTTTTGATTTGAGTTTTGATTTGAGTTTTGATTTGAGTTTTGATCTTGAATGAATACAGCGATTTTAGAAGCATGTTTTCGAGTTGGGAATTCTGGTTTAGAGATAAATGTTGGCTCTTGTGGGAATATGGATGGACCACAAGCTGATAATAGCCATATTTGAGAGAATAGAACTAAAATTTGAACAGTGGACTTCAACATGAGAGATCCTTTGATGATTTAAAATCTATGAGATACCCCATAAATCAAACCAATGCTATCAACAGCTAGTGATGCTGATACACCGATATATACACCACTTTTTTCGGCTGTTTCGATTTTTAATCGCAAGGCACCTAGTGGAAAAATCGGCATTTCATCTTTGATTACAGAGCCTATTAAAAGTGAAAATTGAGTTTTAAAAATCGCTCTCTTAGAAATCGAAAATCGAAGTAAATCAACAGCAGGTCCGATTAAAACCGCTGGGGCACTATAACTTTCTGAAATTTTCCCATCTACCACTTTTCTACTAGGCACCATCGGTAAATTAAAAGCTAAACCTAAACTGATGCGATCTGTGATGAGCCATTCATTGATAATTAAAGCTGAAGTTGTTGGTAAAACACCTGTTGAATCCCGAAACCACCCTTCAAATAATTGATTTGTACCAAAGCTGACTTCCCAAATTGGTGTTGGTTTTTCTTGAGGAGATTGATCTTGAGCATAGCTAGATGATGGGCACAAGATCAATAAACACATCAATGGAAAGATCAATGGAAAGATCAATGAATACATAGTGGGTTTTCACTCAATTGTTATGCATAAAATTTAAGATGAGAGATACAAAGTAAACAGCCATCTGTCAAGGCTTCTAGGCTTTGGCTTGATTCATCTCCTCTTTTGAGTAAAGGTTGGGTCAAACTTTGAAATGTACCTGAAATCACCAAGACTCTCCCATTTCTAGGAACAGGTTGATTTTCCCAAATCCCACCTTGATCCACAAAGATTCTCGTCACTGTGCATTCTTCTACGCTCAAAAGCAATTCATATCTGAGTTTTGAATTGATTTGAACGCTTTTCACATTTTCAGTCCAAGTATAATGCCTAATCATCGACACTCCAGAAATGGCTGAAGGCAAGATATCGGGTTTTTGGAATCGGCAATAAGCACTGATCAAATCACATCTGCCTTCATCTTTTGCTTTTTTTAAGAGCAAAGATCTGAGTAAAACCACACCAAAACTCTCAAGTAATCTAAATTTCCCATATTGTGCTAGAAACTTGATTTGATCGTAAATATCAGCATAATTGATCGAATGATCGAGTTGACCGGTTTCTCCACAAATTTCTAAATCTTTGGGATCAAGACCTACACCTACTTCTACAAGTAGTCTTTGTGTTTCGATTCTTTCTTTTTCTAAAATCCCAACAATGCAAGTCAGTTCAAATTGGCTTAAATGAATCCAATCAAGGTCTGGGCTAAGTTGTAAATTTAATAACGACATTGTAAACCTCCATCTACGGCGATGATTTCCCCATTGAGATATTTTCCTTCAACTGCGAGAAATCGCACCAAAGTAGCCACATCTGTAGGTGTACCAACATCTTTCATTGGTATTCTTTGTTTAAGTTGATTGCGAAGTGTTTCTGAATAGTTTTCAGGCCAAATCACTTGGCCAGGACTAATCCCCATCGTTCTAATTTTAGGCGCAAGTTCCACGGCCATTGCCTTAACAAGCATCATTAAACCAGCCTTAGAAACGGAATAATGTGTATATCCCGAAACAGGACGATCTGCACCAATATCACACATATGCACAACAAGGGCAGAAGATTCAGAAGCTTTCAGCAATGGGAGCAAACCTTGAGTTAATCGAAAAGGGGTTTTAACATGCAGTTGCATCATCTCATCCCATTGGCTCATCGAAATCTCTGCAAAAGCGATGCCTTCAAAAATGGAAGCATTATTGACAAGCAAATCTAAAGTATCCCATTTTTCGGTGATTTGATTGATCAAAGATTCCACACCCTCATTTGTATTCAAATCTGCTTGTACGATAAAACCTTGTCCATTGCATCGTTCTAATGTGGATAATGCACCATCTTGAGAATTTCTATAATGGATTGCTACCTCAAAACCCGCCTTTGCAAGTTCAATGGCAATGGCCTGTCCAACCCTAGCACCTGCCCCTGTCACTAAAGCTCTTTTGGGTTTAATGGGTGGATTCATGTGGATTTTCCTTTAATTTTTTTTTGAGATACCAAATCGAAAGATACATCAAAGGTGTATCAAGCAGGGCAAGCATAGCTTTATATAAATAGATTGTCATCATCAAAGTCAATCCATCTCCCCAAGACATCCCCATGCCCCAATAAAAGAAGATACTCCCTACAATGGCAGTATCTACAAGTTGAGAGATCAGAGTTGAGCCATTGTTTCTAAGCCAAAGATGTTTACCTTTGGTCAGTTGCTTCCAAAAATGATAAAGCCATACATCCACAAGTTGAGCAACCATATAGGCAAGCATAGAAGCAAATAGCAAAATGCCATTTAAGGCAAATACAGATTCGTAGCCCTTTTGGTATTCTTGATGGGTAGGATAATAGGGATTTTTGATGGGCACCCAAAATGGGTGGGGATCTAAATGGATTGCAAGTTGCGTGAGGACAAGCATTAAAATACTCATAAAAAAGCCAATATATACCATATAGTTGGCTCTTTGCTTGCCATAGATTTCAGAGACAATATCTGTCAGCAAAAAAGTAAAAGGGTAAGTTAAAATCCCAACAGTCAGTGCAAATTCAGGATCATGTGGTGCACGAAATAATTTAATCCCTAAGACATTGGTCAAGACCAAAAAAACGGCAAAAGAAGAAGCTAATCCCAAATATAACTTTTCATATAAATTGTAGTTTTTCTCGTCTTCTTTTAAATCTGCATCAAAAATACTCATAAAAGCCTTGGTTTCATAAAATAGTGT
>JACCDO010741046.1_pt1 | contig 10836 bp, 4 predicted proteins | sample 7446101 | NCBI WGS metagenome assembly JACCDO01 (sample SAMN15323440, study PRJNA562643) | freshwater metagenome | isolation source: river surface water | place: USA:Blue River Watershed | collected 2017-08-16
ACCACACAAAGCATCAAAATGAAGTTAATCATCGCACTAACCCTGTTCGTCACCCTCACCACTGCCTTCTCACTAGAGAGAGCACAAGGTACGCGGAACAATTTCACTGCATTGTGCATTTACTTGTCGTATGTTCTCAATTCACATGTAACATTTGAAAGTTAACGACATTTTTTATGAACATGCGTTTTATTATAATAATGATGAAATTATACAACATAATTTATTAATTATATGGTACTTGCTTATAGGTAAACATTTAAAAGCATCAGTTAATAAGTTAACAAAAGTAAGTGGTGTTCATTCAGCACCATCATTTTTATCACAATCTGCTGATATTGTTGCAGCTGCCAAGAAAGTTGAACCAGTTAAACAAGCATCATTTATTGATAAAATCTGGAATGATTCAACCAAATTAACTGTTTACTTAGCAGTATGGTATTTGGGTAACATCTACTACAACATTTACAACAAGAAGGCTTGTATTGCTCTTGGTAAAAATGCACATGGTGCATCAAATGCTCATTGGGCATTATCAGCTGCCCAATTATTTGTTGGTGTATTATTCGTTTTACCAATGTGGTTAACTGGTTTACGCAAAGCACCACAATTAACCAAGGATAACTGGAAGGAATTAACACCTGTTGGTTTATGGGCATCCTTAGCACATGCTTTCTCTGTTTTAGCATTAGGTGCTGGTGCAGTATCATTTGGTCAAATTGTTAAAGCTGCCGAACCAGTTTTCGCTGCTGCTACTAATGCTGTCTTATTAAAGGATATTGATCATCCTATGGTTTATGCTGCATTAATTCCTATCATTGGTGGTGTTGGTTTAGCATCATTAAAGGAATTATCCTTCACTTGGACTGCACTTATTGCTGCATCTTTAGCTAACCAAGCTGCTGCATTCAAAAATGTTGTATCAAAAGGTGTAATGGGTAAACCATGGGCTAAAGGATTAGGTCCACAAAATACTTATGCAGTTGTTAACATTCTTGCATTAGCATGTACTTTACCATTAGTAGCATTTTTTGATGTCAAGGATTTCCCTGCTGTTTTAGCACAAATGGCAAAAGCAGGAACTACCAACGATGCAATTAAATACACTGTCGGTTCAGGTCTAGCATTTTATTTATATAATGAAGCATCTTTCCTTGCACTTGAACGATTATCCCCAGTGACTCACTCTGTTGCCAACACATTAAAACGTGTTGTCATTATTGTTGCATCATGCATTGTATTCAAGACTCCTATGTCATTACTTGGTGGCATTGGTTCTGGTATTGCCGTATTAGGTACCTTATTATACTCATTGGCCAAGAAACAATACAGTAAGGGAAAAGGTGGTCATTAAATAGTACGTAGCGTGGGGGCAACCAAATATTTAAAAAGTAGTAAATGATTATTATCTGCGGTATAATTTAATTATAAACTTTACAGTAATATTTTTTTTCAATTTTTACAATGTCAATGAATTCTCATTTTTTATTTCCGGTAAATTAACTTTCGCTTTAGGACGTAATCCTTTTGATTGATTATTATTATTTACTTTCACATTACGTGTCAAAACTATTGGCACAGGATTTAATACTAAATCTTTGATATCTTCATTGGATGGATGGCCATGAACATCAGCAGAAGTTAGTGAGTGATTCACTTCAATTTCTTTGAATCCTACAGAAAGTGATCCCAAATTAAGATTATCTGTCATCTCATTAACATTTTTGCTACGTGTATCATTAACTGTACTTGTTTTACTATATTTGATTAACGTATTTCTCATTCTATCAATTTCTAATCTTTGAATTTCTTTTTCTTTGGACATTAGATTCAATTGTTCTGTTAACATCTCAATTTCTTTTGACATTACTTTTAACGTGTTAGGATGAACATATAGCTTTTTACTTGATATTACCTGTTTATCTGGTCTATTTAAATCTTCATTATAAAAATTTGTATCATGAGCACCTTTACCATGAAGTGAATGTAATGAACCTACTGATTGCTGATCACTTGATATTCTTTGATACATTATGTTACCAGTGGTATTTGATCTCATTAATGCATTATGAACAATCCAAGGTTTAATACCGTTATCACGAACTTCTTCATTAATAATTATTTTACTATCAATACTTTCTTTAAAATTTGTATCAGCATCAGTCATTGTCATAGTAGCATTATCCTGGCCATATTTTCCTTCTTCTAAACCATTATCTGATGTCATATTATCACTTATTACCTGTTGTTGATTTGAGCCTCGTCCTAATGCAAATGAAACGGCAATGGTATCTTTCAATTTCGAAATTGTTTCTTTAGCTTCAAATAGTTCTTTAGATGCACCTTCATACTTTCTTTCCAATTGTTTGAGATTTCGCCGTAAATCATTACATTCATATAACAAATTACTATTTTCAGTTAGTCTAGATCGGGATAATCGCATGGCTTCATCTTTTGTAACTTGTAATCTATTTTTTAAACTATTAGCTTCTTTTTTCACAAAATCCTTTTGTCTTTCAGCTTCTTTAGCGGTTTCAACTAATTCTTCTTCGACTTGTTGTGCCAATGCTTTATTCATTTTAGTTCCTTTAAGAGAAGAAGCATTACCATCCATCATAAGTAATTCATCATCATCATTTTTATTAAGTAATTCATCACGTATTTCTTTAACAATTCCAGTAGCTTTAATAGCACCACTATCATGACCATGACCAGATTCTCCTGTTTCTCCACGTACGTATTTACGATATAACAATCTAACTGATTCTTCCAAATCTTTACCGGCAGCATTACTTGTAATAATATTACCCAACTCACGTTTAAAATTGGATATATGTTGCTCCTTTTTAGCATTGTCATCTCTTACCATTTTTAATTCTGATGTAAGAATTCCAATTTTTTTCTTGCGTTGTTCTAATGTCGTAGCTGTTTCTCTTTTATAATCAAATTCTTCAACTAATTCCTCATACATTGTACTTATATGTCTTTCTAAACCAACGATATGAGCACCGATTGGACCACGTTCTGCTGATAATTGTTGTAATCTATGATCTAATACAAAACGAAAATTTTCCAAAGTTTGTTTGGAACTACGTAATTCAACAATAATATTTTCCTTTTCAGCTAATGCATCCTCTCGTTCTTTTAAATTCAATTTATAGTGCTCGATTATATCCATTAATTTCTGCTTTTCCTTTTTTTCATTGGCTAATAATGCTAATCTAGCTTTTGATGCCATGCTTAACTCTAACAATTTTTTCTTTAATTGATCCAACTTAGTATTTTTTGTTTGAACTAATGTTCTTAATTTGGTGATCGTATCTCTTTCGTTAACTAATTCATTTTCAGCCGCAGATATAAGTTGTTTTAATTCATCTTCATATTCATCTTCTTGTTGATCTAATATTTCTTTAAATGCACTTTCATCTGCTCTACGATCATCCAATATACGTTTATTTTCACCACGTAGTTTTTTTTCACGAACCTTAGCTTCATTTTTCAATTCATTTAATTGTTTTGTTAGTGCATCTCTTTCTGATGCTATAAGTGCTTCACACTTTTGTTTAAGCAATTCCATATCTTCATGTAAACGATCATAACGTTCCATTTGATCAGCTAATTTATGTTCGTATCTATTTTCAATTTCGGCACGTAATTTTACACCCTCAATTTCTTTGGTTTCAATATTTAAAGTTAAATCTTTGATTTTTTTGTCTAAATCACTTGCACGTTTTTCAAATTTATTCCTTTCGTTAACCAAAGTCAAGTCGTTAATACTGTGTACTTTTTTCATTTCTTCATGAAATTCATTTTCTTTTTGCATAGATTGAAATTTATATTTTTGTTGTGTTTCTAATAACAATTTTTGTAAATTTACTACAGCTTGAATGTGTTCGTCTAGACTTTCAGTCGATAGAAGCACTACATCAGAATTAAACACAATATTATCCTCGTCGATAATTTCTTCATGTTCATCTTTACCTTCAGCTTTAGGTTTATCAGGTAAATGCTTCTTTAAATCAAAAATAAAAATTGAACGATCTTCACCAACTGATATGACAGCATTACCTATTGGCGATTCTTTAATCGATACAACAGGTGCATTATGTACCTTCTTCTCGTAATATACACCGTCTGCTGCTTCACCAACAGGGGGCCATGCATATAGTCTTACACAACCATTACCAGTACCAGCATACAATATTTTATGATCATTTGACAAACATAGACATGTTATAGAAACACTATTACCAAATATATATTTGGACTCAGTATTTGCACCTCGTTTCATATCTAAACTCCATTCTGGAAGTCTAATATTACCATCTTGCATTGATATTATAATAGTTTTATTAGGATACTCTGTAACCGCAGCATTTGTAGTAGTAGCTGTTATAGTATTTGCTATATTATTACTAATAATTGAACTATCGATTTCACTTTCACCATCTTCATTGACCACATCATTGTTATTTTTAGGAAACAACATATTTTGGCAGTCAACTGTGAAACCAAGATAAGCGGATGATCTACTATTTGATGAAATAATATCTATTCTACCACCACCATTAACTGGCCAACCATACACATTACCATCCATACCAGCTGAAAATAATATAAGATCACCAGGTGACCATGATAATCTACGTACTGTTAGTGTATGTCCTTGAAGTGAAGAGATTACTTTAAATGTTCTAGTATCATAAACTAATATATTAATAGATGAAGCAGCAGCCCAAACATGTCCACCATTACTAAATTTCAGTTCTCGACAATTTTTTAATATTGCTTCATGATGGAGATGGAGTTTATCCGAAAGAATATTGTATAATCTAACTCTATCTTTAAAGGAAATAAGTACAGAAAATCCATTTGGGTGAACTGATACTGCTAATGGTTCATCATTAACAAAACTATGCTTCAATTCACATTTTTTTGTTTCATAATTCCATACTCTTGCTGTGTTATCACTCGCGATGGTAACAATAACTGGTCTATCTAATGCAATATCTGCGGCAATAATATTTTGATCATGAAATCCACCAGCTACAAGTGATGCGGTGTATGTTGCATTATCAACAGCTGCATTCTGTGTTGTATCAATTTTTTCAAGAGACTTTAATTGTAATACATCTTTTCTTTCTTCTAACGAAACTTTAAGAATACGATTATCATTCAGTAACATCATCAAATAACTATCCATTGATGTGACACTTGAAGCAATTATGTTTAAGTCGCCTAAGTTCATACGACTTAATTCAACAAAACCTTCTTTGCTATCATCAGATCTTTCAAATAATGATATAAAACCGTTTGAACCAGTCAAAATAAAACCTTTCGATGTTGCTGTGATAGTGGTAGCATAATATCCTTTAGCACCATCAACTTTTAATGTTAATGTTTGAGCTAACTCCATACCAATAGGGATTGCATCTGATGTGTCTTTCTTAACTTTATTATTAGTTGCATTATCTTTATCTTGATTGATAACTACATCCATGCCCTCAAAAATGTATACTATTTGTTTCTGCATCTTTTGTGCTTCAGCAGCAGTAGTAGCAACTAATGTATTAAACCCAACTAGAACAATTAATTTGTGCACATAATCACCACTTGACGGTAACCATATGTGATCAATAAAATTTTCATTTTCCTTTGGACCACTAAAAAATGTAATAGTTTTAAATTCACTATTACTACCAATATAAAATCCTTTTAAATGATTTAAACCTGATGTCGTCAGTACAGGTACTAATGATGTTGCAGATCTCAGGCGAGTTGCAGGGGAAGGTAACATCATAGACTTAATTAGTTTATTTTTTTCCCATAGCCATAATATTACATGATTATCATTTTCACCAGTATATGCTGCTAAATGTTTACCATCCCCAGTAAAACTTGATGAAACGAATTCACTATGACATTGATATGTCAATGTTGTAATTAAATTAAATGTACTTAGATTATATATTGATAATTGAGCATGTCCTTCAGAATCAATATTTTCACGTATAGTTTCACATACACTTAAATGACGGCTGTTTGGTGAAATTGCAACATGTAATACATCTATAACATTTTTTGGGCGATTTAAAAAATGTTGACTATTTGTATCATTGTTATATATGACTATGTATTTACCTATTCGATAAATAACGTTTCCTAATGATTCTTTCTCAATATTCGTTGGACTATAACATAATATACCATCAATTGGTAAACTATTACTGCCATATGCTTGATTCATTTCTAATGTTGCGCATACTAATGCTCTAATTTTTGCATCATCAGCTATTGCTGATACTACTGAACTTGATCCGAAGGAACTTGTCTGTTGAATCATTGTCTTTTTCCTATTTCCAGGGGTTGGTACGATTGATTGTCTACCATTTTTTTGAGGTGTCTTGGCATCTTTATTACTCAGTGATGTCATGGTACTTGAGCACCCTAAAATAAATTGAACTTTTCCAATATACTACTTATCTTGTTACCTTTTCCCTAAAACTTTGGTCGGTTTTTTACTAACCGGTACGGTACCAAAGACATACCAGTTTATTTGGAAATTTACGTTAATCATAATTGTTTCATGTTTGTCAATGACAATTTTTATGCGAATAATTCTCAATATCTTAAACTAAGTGTAAGCCCATATGTTTACAATAAATCAGGAGTATTGACGTCACAAGTGCTGCTGTGTATTTTGATTCATGTATCTGATTGGATTGCCGAAGAAAGAGTAGTCATCAAGTACAACAGAAAGTGTTATAAGTGATTATGACGTAGTAAGTATACTAAGTGTTTCAATACATTAACCAGAGAAAAGAAACTTCTTTAAGTTTTCCACACCCTACCAATATTGAGAGAAAAAGCAAAAAGAGGTAGGAAGCCTCTTAGTTTGTTGTGGCAAAGTATTTCTTCTCATTAACGGCTGATAAATTATTTTTATTTTCGTCAGTAGCCTAATTATTCCTTCATTCTAGTCATCAGTTTTCTTTCAATGAGTAGGATTAACGAAAGTGATGAGGAGTTAGCGAGGAGATTACAAAATGAAGAAAATCAACGAAGTCGTCAATCTAATTCATCATATGTCATGAATACTAATAATATTTCAACAAATCTAGCTTCTATTCATAAACCTAACGTACAGATTCAAAGACAAGCACATATTGGGGAAAGATTAATTATAAAATTACATCATCCATTTACTAATAATGTAATTGGCGAGGTGATGTATGTAATATATGAGTCGTCATCAGTGGTAGTATTCGAATTAGTAAGTGCTCCAGGAAGAAGATTAAGGGTATGTAATAATGGATCCGTCGAATTTTCTGATATTAATGATGATTCGGTAAGATTTCAAGTTGAATTAATAAGTAATGGTGCTACTTTTTTATTAAATAGAGCGAATACTACGAAGTCTAATACTATTCAAGAAATTGGATGGTACTTATCATTGACCCGAGAAGGAGTCTTAAGGGGGAATGGTGGAAAAAATAAAGACTCTCAATGGATTTTACATGGTGTAGATACTGTCCAATCACGTTTTATACCGCCACAAATACCGCAACAAATGCCACATAATAGTAATAGCAATAATAACATTAATAATGCAATTCAAAGTAAAAACAATGTCGTAACTACAGGCACAGTTTTATCATCATCAACCAAAATATCTTCTAAAGATGATGCCCTAATTTCCGGTGATCCATCCAAATTATGTAACTTTAATAATACTATTCAATGGCAATGGTTGGAATCACCCATTGGCCAAGAGTATTTATCATCTGTATCACCAAAAGCAATGTCAATGTTTCAAGATGGTATAAATTCATTATTTTTATTTTTATTATTTATGTTCTTATATTCTCTATTCCAGGCTCATTGCGTCGATATTTATATCGTCCTGATTGGCCTAATGTTACATCAAGGTATTATGATATGCCACGGAAATTACCAATTTTCAATAGTGATGAATCAGATCGATATTTTCCATTGCATAATCAAAATGAGTTTTTTAGTAATGGATTCACTATATTATCAAATATTGTACCATTATCATTAATTGATAATGCATCTAGATTAATCCATTTTTATTTCAGTGGTCAAATGAATGCAATTCCTTCAACGTTATTAAAATCATATTTTGCTCTTAATAGTTTTGAATTAAGTGGTGATATTAAATCAGATGTTGATTTATTATCGTTGTTTAACTGTACACCATTAACACAAATAGTACAAAAATTATTGGGAAAAAATGAATTCACATTGCCTGATGTTGCAACTACTATGGTTTATTCTCCAACATTGATGCAACCTTCGCAAATAACAATTGATGGTAAATCATGGTTTATTGAGGGTTTTACTAATACTGGTGATTATTCTCCTTATACATTACTTATTGGGATACCATTATCCGATATGACTGAAACATTCTGTGGAAACATATGTGTTCATCCTCGAAGTCATATATTATTAATGGAAAATGTTAAAATGGAAGTTGAAAAAAAGAGTACGTTATATTCATCTCTTCAGCATAAAGAAAAGCCTGATATTGGCACTCCCGCACAAATTTTAATGAAAAAAGGTGATTGCTTTTTATGCACTGCGAAATGTGCCATTCAATATGCTGCAAATTGTTCTAGCAAACCAACCGAAATTGTTTATTTCAAAATATCTCATATTGACCACAATGTATTGAAATCTGTTGCACTTGACAGTGTATGGGTCGAATTTCCGTCATACACTGAGTGAAATTAATAATTTGAATTTCATTTTTGACAATCTATTTAGTATACTATTTATCTTATTAATTTTCACTTTGTATATATGCCAAATATTTGCAGTGCATTAAATAATCCTTAATTACTTCGTTTCATTGAGACTTCAAGACTGTTTATACCACGTGCAGAATTCCGGTCCGAATTTCAGGAACGGTACCGTACCGGTATTTTGAAATCAGCGATCATTCATGCAACCCGAAGAAGTGGAAATTGCAGTGGTACTAGAGTTACTTACTTTCAACATGGCCTCGTATGCAATAGGCGACCGAGTATATGTTGTATGGACAGAAACAGGTTGTAGATTTAGTGGTTTAGTCGAAAAAGTTAATGAAGCACAAGTAAGTTCGTATGATGAAAGTAGTAATTCGAGTAATAGTACACCTACGATAAAAGTTTTATCAAGCGACAAGAAAATGAAATCTGACAGTAAACTGATTTATACTTATGATGTTTTATACGACGAAATGGTTCGTGGAAAGCCTTGTGTCGAAAAAAATATACACTCTAATCGTATAATATCATTAGATCAATTATGTCAAGAAAATATTGAGAATGAAGAAATTATGGAGCATATATCAGCAGTAAAATCACCACCAAGTATTTCATCTAGTATATTTAGAAAATCTGTGAATGATATTATTTTATTGTTGAATGATACATGTTACCAAAAAAATGATACCGAGTCAAATGAAAATGATAAGCTCTTGGCTGAAAATGATGAATTGACACCGAAACAAATATTAACGATTCATAATTATTTGACGAATAATCAAATTGCCGAGTTATATAACAATACACCGAAAACATTGGAGTTACTTACTAAATTATTAAGTAATACTATTATGAATGAAAATATTACTTTTGATTTTGAAGATAAATGTTTATTGACATGTACAGGTGCGTTTCATGACTGGATTAATAATAATACTGAATTCAAATTAATGGTGGAATGTTCTCAAGCTGTTATTGCGGCCGGTTCAGTATTACTAAGAATTATTGGTTACTTGACATCAAATCATTTAAATTTTTCATCTACAATAATTTCATCAGAAGAAGTTATTGAAAGAACTATACAGTTATGTACCAGATTTCTAGTATCGAATGCCATAGCACCTGGAATTGTACCTGGTAAGGTGATTGGAAATATTTCAGTTAAAAATAAATCTAAAGCTGATATGGATGAAGAATCTGACGATGATATTGAAGTCAAAGAAAGCAGTCCAACCAACAAAAAATATAACGACCAGAAATCAAAACAGAAATTTAAAATTAACAATAATAATTTGATTGCATTACTTCAACATATCGGAAAAATATTTATACCATTATTACGATCATATATATGGTCATTAGAATTAGTTATGAATAATCGACGTCAAAGTGATAGATTATGTATATGCGGTTACGAATTAGCTATAATGATACTGAAAACTGATGCTAATTCTAACACAAAGGCGAGTTACGTTGACCCAGGTTATAAATCCCCAACAGACTCATCATTAACATCATTACAGTCTGCAGCTATTATGTTATTAAGATGTATCTTTCACAAGTACACATCACATCGTGCATCAATTATGCAAGAACTGTTGCCATTGTTTTCACAAATTTATTCTCCAAAAACTGTCCTTAAAGGTTTTTCATTACAAAGTAGTGGTAATTTATCTAGAACATACATAAGCATGGCATTTGCCGCATTAATTATCATGCTACAATCAGCAGTAAGTACTTCAGGTGGCATTGCTGCATTGAGTAGCCCAATAAAAACTACTAATAATGGTAATACTAGTGAAAACGATAGTGATACTAATGATGTGTCAAAGTTGATTCTAGTAGATTGTAGAAGAAATGCTTCATTGTTTCTTTCCGAGTTATTAAAGCGCTGTTCGCATAAAGACACATGCAGCGATTATCGCGAAGTTGCTTTAAGTATACTACAAGAAATAATTTCATCAATAACATGCCCGAAATTGCCATTGGTCGCATTTTTGCTTGAGCAATTTATACGTAAAGTATTGAATGATTTTAATGCTTTTTTGGTTGCACCTAATATTGG
>JACCDO010854532.1_pt1 | contig 10836 bp, 9 predicted proteins | sample 7446101 | NCBI WGS metagenome assembly JACCDO01 (sample SAMN15323440, study PRJNA562643) | freshwater metagenome | isolation source: river surface water | place: USA:Blue River Watershed | collected 2017-08-16
CACCGTGAAGGGGTCTGTTTCCGTGATTTGTACTGGCGTATGGGACAATTCAAGCAACATTTTACCGACTGTGCCCACGCCGTTCCAGGGAGCGAAATCTCCGCCCAACTTTTAGATTTTGCCGGCCACATGGAACATTATCAAGGAATTGTTGAGGGACAATTTATTGCACGCACCAAGGGCAAAGGCAAGAAGGAAGATCTCACCCAAGGATGTGGGTTTGTGCATTATTATGAAGAACCCTACCGTCATAAAGGGGTAACCTATTCAGCACTCCCCCACGGGATGACAGAATTACCGGACTCCGATATTTTATATGCCCAAGCCCTCTTGGAATATGCCATTGCACGTGACATTATCGAACCTGGGGAAGAAGAGGAGGCACAAGCCGGTGGTCGACGCAGACGCCATCGCACGACCCGCAAAAAGGCGCGCAAGGTCCATCGTAAAAAAACACATCGTCGTAGCCATTAGACCATAAATGGCGTTTAGACACGGGTATAACGTGGGCAAATACGACTCTCTCGAAATTCCTTGTACAAGGAATATAATACTAAACACAACACAATAATATAAAAGTATAGGTCAATCATCCTTTTATGTTATTTATACAATTCCAATACACGAGATATACGACCACAAGAACAAACGTGTATACTTTGGCAAACAATTCACAGTTTTTTTCCGCCATATTGCACCCCGTCCCCCATCCCATCCCCTCAATTTTTAGACCTTTTCGTACGATTCGACGTAAATTCCAGCACTGGTATCGGTGCTACTGACCGGTGCAGGGTCGTGCGCTCCTACGGCAAATGCCTTATCCACCGGTGCCGCCACACACTTTCCTTTGGCCACGGCATACACATCCGCATGAACCGTTTTAAACAATCCTTCCACCTTACTTCGCACCTTTTCATCCAACCCGCCTTTGCTGCACAAGCGACGAATCAAATCCAACCCAGCCTCTTGCCACTTGTCGAATTGAATGTCCACATCACGATCGGGAACCCCCTTGTTGAAGCATTGGCCGGTCATGTCGCTCAAGGGCCGAATGTCTTGTTGATTATCATATTCCAAGTATTTCGAGGCACTGATGACTTGACCCGGTCCCATCAAATCTTGCTTGAAGCAGGCCAATTTGCCCAACAAGTTGTGAAAGTAGCGCAAATCGTCGTCATTTTCGGGTACCGCACGGGACACCATATCGTACGCCATCGTCCCTTCACTGCTCATGGTGCTGCAGGGAAACATGGCACCGGTCAAGGTGGGTACGGCAAATCCTTCCGGAATGAGGGGGCGGGTTTGACTGCGGCCCATAAAAATCATGGCAACGACAAACGCCATGCCGGCCAATAAAAGCATGACGACAAATTCGGCCGTCTTTTTACTCCCCAAGAAACCAGCAAAGGCTTCCACGGCCATGGCCACCATACCAGGTCCTTCGGATACGGGCGGTGGGCGAAACACTAAATAAACAATGACCCCAATGGCCACAAGTAAAAGGGCAAACGTGGTGCCTGAAAATCGTACATCGGTAAATATATTCGAGTCCATGATGATTCTATAGTATTCTTGGAAAATATATTAAGGCACATAAAGAATCGTCGCAACCACATTGTAACGATTGGATGAATGGCGCCGCATTAAATGCTGCCCCCACAGGTGGCTTCAATATGAACTCCATGATGGATATTATCAAGACCCAGTACATTATGGGTTCGTTTCAATCGGCCATGAGCAGCACCGGTATGCAAAAACACAGTGCGATTCTTATGATGGTCTTTATGATGCTCTATGAACAACTTTCGCGTCTTCTCCCCCAGTTTTTGGATTATGTGATTTTCAAAACCAAGCGGACCTTCAATACCACCAAGGAAGAATCCCCCAAACTCACCGCCCCATCCTTGGAACCCCCCAAGGAAAAACCCATCAACAGTTTTATCACCTACACACGTGCTCCTTCAGACATTCCCACCGAGCAGCGGGTCAATGCCATCCTCTTTTACATTTGTAATTTGCCCCAAGTTAAGAGTCTGCGATTCAATGGCTACGAATTCATTCCAAGTTTCAAGGAACCGATTTCGATTGAAAACGATATTTGGTTTCAAGTAACGAACGTGAATGAAAACACCTCCTTTTCCTTTTCATCGTCCTCTTCCTCTTCGTCCTCGTCCCAAGTCCAACGTTCTTCCCCTCAAGAAACCATTACGTTTAAATTATTTTCCTACGACCACGATATTAAATACTTGCATCGTTTCGTGGAGCAATTGGTCGACCAGTACGAACAAGAAAAGAAGAACAAGTTGGGCAATGAAGTCTATTATTTCGACCAAATCAGTACGAGCAAAAACAGTGGTATTCCAGGGAGCAAACAGAAACTCGTCTTTTTCCGCAAGAGCAAGTTTTATACAAACCGTAAACTCGAAAATGTGTATTTCAAGCAATCGGACGAACTGATTCAACGCGTCCGTTTCTTTATGAATCGACGCGACTGGTATGATGCCAAGGGGGTGCCGCATACGCTCGGTATTGTCATGTACGGCCACCCAGGGTGTGGAAAAACGTCGACCATCAAGGCCATTGCGAATGAAACGAAGCGTCACATATTCAACATTAATTTGAGTGAAATCAAATCCAAGGAAGCCTTCAAGTCCCTCTTTTTTTCGGACAGTGTCAATATTATGGAAGGCAATGACCGAATGGATGCATACAACATTGCCATGAAAAGTCGTGTGTATGTGATTGAAGATATTGATGCGATGAACAGTATTGTGTTGAAACGGGATGGTAAGACACCCAACCAAGAAGAAACACGACCGAATCGAGAAAAGGAAAAGAAGCCAGACCCCTTGTTTAATATGCCAACACGGGAAGAAGATGGGTCGGATGAATTGGACTTGTCCACCTTGCTCAATGTACTGGACGGAATCCGTGAAACCCCTGGCCGAATCATTATCTTGTCGACCAATTATCCAGAACGTCTTGACCAGGCCTTATTGCGCCCAGGGCGGTTTGATGTCATGGTGCATTTTGACAAACACGACAATGACGTTCTCATCAAACATGTGGAATCCTTTTATGATATGGAATTGCCAGAGGAACAACGCAAAAAACTCCAACATCCATCCTTGTACCGTAAGTGGACACCGGCCGAAGTGGGACAAATCTTGTTTTGCAATGTCCACAACAGCAAAAAGGCTGTGGATACGTTGGTCGAAAAAACGCCCCAACAATTATTCAAATACAGTCAACTGGAAAAGGATTATTGTGAAACACCACCCATACAAGAAGAACCAAATCCAATGGGAATCGTCGTCGTAAAACCATCGACCCCCTTACCCAAAGAGGAAAACAATCCAATTCGCATATCAATACAACCTTCCAATGAAAATCCGATTGTGTCATCACCCAAACTTGCTGACATATCCAGCAAAACACAAGCATCGGACTCCAATCTTCCTCCAGAATTGTCCGCCGAAGAAAAACAGGCCTTGGACACGTATTTTTTCCCAGGACTCAAGTATTTTGTTGAGTCACCGTATTGTGATGAATGGCAAGGATTTGTCAATTACAAGGCCTACGAAGCAAATCCACGAGACGAAAAGATAAAAGAATATGTCGAAAAAGGAACATGTTCTTATACATCGATTGAGCCAACTCGTCTTGCTCTCTATGAATCGTTCCTTTCTACATTATTCACGAAATTGACTATCAATGCTGTGTTTGACGATTATAGTGAAAAGTTTTCCATAATAAATCAAGTGAAGACAAAGTATTATGATAAATATTACAAAGATAAACATGATATTAAAATCTTTGAACAATATTGCAAAAAAGAGGAGATCGAAAAGAAGAATTATATATTATACAATTTACTTACCTTAAAAGAATACCAGGACCTTTTTGAATTAAGAAAACAATTTAAGGTACTTATTAAAAATTCACCATTATACGCATACCAAATGAAAGATACTGTAGAATCAATGGTTCAGAAATACGGTGGTGGAGAAAATCCACACAATTATTTATATAATACAACACATACTTCAATTTATGAAAATATAAAGATGGATATTTTATATAATATGAAATCACGAATCCAATCACAATTGTATATAGATGCATCCAAAAAACAAGAAGACAAAGAGGCGGAACATTATTTAAATCCTGACCAGGCCTACAATGTCGACTATACCCAAAACAATGTGATTATGCCCAACCTTCTGGACGCCAATGATTTATCCGACCAGTGCATGAGTTATGACGAGGCGTTTGGCGAAAAAGTGATGGACAGTACGCTCCCCCTTATCTATAAAGGCCCCAATGCCGAGCCCCAAGCCATGCACGAAAAGTCGTTTAGTTCCGTGCACGGTGTTGGGTATGATGGTGAAACCAACGATGCCTATCGCGCCTTGGAACGAAAGATTGCCAACGACTTTTATAAAACCAACCCCAAACCTCCTTCGAATTCAGAGTCGCAATATGCCAACTTTTTACGCCAAAAAACCTATCAACAGTCGGTCCTATATGACAACGACGACGACATCCATCCCATGTAACAAACCGTGAAAAAATTGAGGTTCGTGTTTGATGCCAAATGACCAGTACAAGATGGTATTTGCAGGCCCCTATCCGTCCCCCAACCACCTTTTCGGTTCCTATTTTGTCGTGTACAATGACGACGAAAACAGCCATCTATATAAGACCTTTTCCTTATATACATGGACGTTTGACCAGCACCAAATTGCATCCGGTGAAACCATGCCCTTTCTTTCGACCCAACCCACCGATTACGAGTTTGGTCCCTCGGACTATTATGGACCCGATACCCAAACCTATTATTACCCCCAAACGGAGCACGAATTCACCCTTTTGCCCTGGAAGTTTCGTATGGGAGCCACAATTATTATTGGTGACATTGTCCGCGACCTTCCCATTCTCGTCTTTCCTAATCATTCCCTTCTCCCTCCCCCCAACAACCTCTTGTCCACACTCCAATGCAAGACCCCAGAACAACACGCCGTGCTAGAAAAAGTAATTCAAGCCCAGAAACCCAATGAAGATTTCCCCTCTCTTCCCAAATACATTCTCCTCTTCCTCGCCTTCCTCTACGCCATCACCTTTTACATGTTCCTCTTTAAGCATTAATTAATGGTCGAGTACCCCTTGAATATACCGAAAAATCCGTCCGTCGTGAAAAAAGGTATCCCCTGTTTTTGTAAAGAGAAACTGGGTCAAATAAATCAGGGCGACCCGTATTTTTTGATAGATTGGATTACCCATATTTTCCTTCACATCTTTTTCCATGGAGAGAATTGTTTCGAGAACGTGCAGTGGGACAAGACTTTCAAAATTCTGGGATTGTTTATCTTCAATATCGTCAATGAGCGTTAAAAGAATTGCGCACATGCACAGACTCTCCACATGCATGTACGAATGAAATAAGGGATAGAGGTGATAAAAAAAGTTTAGAATACGCAAAATATAATCATGGTCGTGCATGTCATATTTCGCAATTTGTTTGTACACGGCAAAATGTGTATCGTTTAATTTATACATTTTTTCTTTTGCCTCGTGGAGAATCCAATCACGTTTTTCCGCGGGAAACTGGTGACAAATCGCGCGATAAATATCCATCATATTCATGGTCTCCTCATTTTCAACCAGTTCTGAAAACACCTCATGTTTAATATGGTAATCATCAATTAAAGTGTCAATAAAAAATGTAAAATCTACCCACGAATATATATCTTGGTAAAAGGATTCTGGCTGTGCATCATCCAATTTTTTCGCAGTGACATAGGCTTCTTTCGCAATTGCATGGGAGGTATTTTCCATCGGTTCGCGGAGAACGGATTCAATTTGGGCCTTGTATTTCTGATGTAAAAATCGATTCGCAGTGTACGACTGCACGTTGGGTGTCTGCGTAACATGTTTCGATGCGTCCAGAATTTTGGCAATCAAGTTGTACAAGGTCGTATGGTCTGGAAATTTGTATGCATCCACACCCGTGTCGATTTTCCCATAGCGACGATGTCGTTGACCATAGGACTCGAGTGCATCATCCAAATCTTTTTCACAAAAGTCGGGCCATAAAGTATTGGTAATATAATATTCTGCATAAGCACATTGCCACAATAAAAAGTTGCTAATACGAAATTCACCCGAGGTACGAAGAATCAAGTCCGGATTCGGTATCTTCTCTGGATTGATGGCCGCGTTCAGCGTTTTTATCGTCACGTTGGAACAACCGTCCTGTACGAGTGTATTCACGGCCTCGACAATCTCCTCACGACCGCCGTAGGAAAGGGCAATGGTAAATACCATACCGGTATTTTTTGCGGTAGTTTCCACAATATGTTGAATGGTACGAATTACATGGGTGGGGTATACATCCAGAAACCCTTGGATGCGTACACGAATATTATGGGTGCGAAAGCATTCTTCCATTTCGCGAAGCGAGTTGTTTACAATGGTAAAGAGGCCACGAATTTCATCGGTGGGGCGCGACCAGTTTTGTGCCGAGAAGGCGTAGACCGTCAAATAATCGATTCTTTTTTTCGATGCATATCCCACCATTTTATGGAGAGTTTTCACGCCTTGTAAATGACCATCGAGTCGCGATAAGCCACGCGTTGTTGCCCAACGACCGTTTCCATCCATGATAATGCCAAGATGCATGATCCAAACCTAAACATACACGGTATAACTTTTCCAACATTCGAACTCAATACGCCGCCCCCAATCCCTCGTCCTCTACACCTTCCACCGAAAAGTCCCCCAACCCTTTTTCAAATTCTGCCTTGGTGCCGAGCCGTCGTTGTTCATACCACGAAATCACTTCACGGGGTACCATAATATCGGTGCGGAGCAAATATTTGTTACCTTCAGACACATGATTCCCGCAGTGCAGTACATTGGTCTCAAAGAGTGCTCCGCGACCTGGTTTCGGCGCGGCGCGCACAAACCGCTGTCCATCTTCACGGAAAAAGTCGGTTTCACCACCGACAAACCCATTATTTAAAAATACATTTAAGGTCATGAGCGAATAATTCCCTCTTCCGTCGCTATTTACCCCGTCACGATGAATTTTGAAATGTCCGCCGTCATTATATTTGGAAAAGCGAAAATGGTCATTGACCACAAAAATGTCACGAATATTGTCTGGTACAAGATTGCGAATGCGTCCCTTGACTTCTTCGGCCCACATGGGAGAAATCAACATGGAGCGGTCGTATAGCGCTAAACCAGAGTCCACCGTCGACAACTTTTCGGCAGCATCGAGGTCCTGAATAAAGGCAGCACATTCGGCTTCCGAAAAAACATCTTCAATGATGCATAAAAATCGACCATCAACGTTATACGGCATATTTCTTGTCTACCGAAATATATATTTTTTCCGTTTAAGTTCCACATAAATCCTACGACAAAAAATACAAGGTACACAAAAAAATTGATATATTGATACAACTCATGTTCAACAAACGAATGTGCAAGCATTGCCAGCAGATTGGAAACTCCTACATGCCTCATAAGGAAAATGACTGCCCCCTCTATGAATTTTATAATTGTACGTGTGGGCTTGGAAATCATGACCCCAATCTTTGCAAATATGCGCCCCCCGTCGTACCTGAGAATTATATTCCATCGTTACATGTGAGCCCACCGTCTTGCGGTGAAGTCTTGTACATTCCGAATAAAAAGGCCCATATTCGCGCGTTCCTCTCCTTTTATAATCAGCAATTGGAGGGGCGGAGTTATAAGAATAAACAGGCGCTCGAACATTTTGCTCTCCGAGTATTAAATTATGAGCGCGTAATCTTTACCTAAAATAGATATGACCCAATCGAGTAAACTTTTTTTACAACAGATAAAAGGTTTGGCCAAAAAGGCTTTACGCAAAAAAACACGAAAGTGCAAGTGCACTCGTCGTACTCGCCATAGCCGCTGTCGCAGCCATCGGCGCACCCATCGCCGTCCTTACCGTATCCGTGGTGGGGGTGAATTAACGAATGGTTCTTCCATTTATGGGCCCGCAACAACCTTTGTACAAACCGAGGATGTCGAAGTACCCGCGTTGCGCACCATTGGTGAAATTCGTGAGGAAAAACCGGATGTTTCGTATGATGCGGATGCTGAACCAGAACCCACCCCCAACACAAGCAATAAAAAATTGAACAACAATTTCCCCCAAAACAAGTATAATCAACCACACCTGTAAAATGCCGAACTTTAAAGGAGGAAAAAAGTACAAGTCGACCAAGGGTGCGGAAGAAACGATTGACTACCACGAAATTGGAAAGGACCAGTACGTGGGAAAGGTCATTCGATTGATGGGCAATAGTCAAGTTCTCGTGTATTGCAATGACGACAAGATTCGACTGTGCCATATGCGCGGTGCCCTCAAGAAGAAGCGCATCTTCATTAATACCGGTGATATTGTGCTGCTGTCACTGCGTGAACTGGGGTCTGGAACGACGGGTGAAAAGGGAAATCTGGTCAAGTCCAAGGAAATTGCCATTGAAAAGGGGGATATTTTGGCCAAGTACAGCCCAGAAATCCACAATAAACTGAAGCGTGAACCCTCCGTGAATCCGCGGGTCTTCCTCTCGACTGATGTGCTTCTGAATGGCGCCGCGGGTCTTCCTGCCGAGGACGACATTGAATTTGAATTCGAATCCGACGAAAAGGACGATTCGCAAGAAGACAGTGATGATGCAAATCCCAACACTATCGTAGACAAGCGCAACAAGCCGTCACATCGTACCACCGCTGCTGTCGCAAGACCGTCCCTCGAAAAGGAAGATGGTACCCTCAATATTGATGCCATTTAGACCACCATGCCATAAAAAATAATTGGACCCCCTATTCTTTTTTATAGACACTGCATTGCCCTGGTTTTACATGAATTTTGGACACGAGCATTTTCTGGGTAAAGTACTGAAACAAGTACTTGGACTGCTCTTCGTCCATGGTATAGTTTTTTTCAATGGCGTCGTGTAATTCCAAGATATATTTATTCAAGAGATTCTTGAGAAACGTTTGCACATCCTCATCCGTTACACGATTCATTATAGTCTACCATTTTCCTTCTCACGTTGCACCTCAATTTTTGTATGAAATCGTGTTTACAGAGGGAGAAATGCACGCTTCTTTTCCGCTGTAAGGTGAAAGGCTCGACCATCCCACCCCAAATACGAGCGCAATTCCATCACTTTTTCGGGTAAAATCGGCGCAAAGAGTGTAAATAATTCAAGAAGACAAATCAGATTGGGAACCAATATTTGTACACGGTCTTCTCCACTGGTCTCCCACGGTTTTTTCGCTTGTACACTTCCATTTGCTTCGTCAAGACGGGTTTGGATTTCACGAAAATGTTCCGTAATCGAATGCTTCATGTCATAAATCTTTTTGAGACGCAACGAAATATCCATGTCTTGTATGGCACGGTTGATTTCGGCTTCCACTGGTTTTGCAAGGGTGAAAAGTCGTTGAAATAGATTTCCAAATTGTTTCACAAGAATACTGTTATAACACAAGACCATGTCATTATACGAATAATGAAAATCACCACTCCGTGTTGTACGATACAGAAAGTAGAAACGAATGGCTTCAATGGGAACAGAGGATAATAACGTATCGACCTCGACAACATTCCCCAGACTTTTACTCATTTTGAGACCATTTTCATCTGTGACAAATCCGTGCACGGTAATTCGTTCTGGAATGGCATCTTGCAAGTCACAGGAATATAATATACCGAGATAGATTGCGGTATGAAACCATACAATATCTTTGCCGAGAACATGGTGGAAACGTGTTGTACCGAGCGATTTTGCCCCTGTGACATAATTCAATAGCGCGTCAAACCATACGTAAACCACGTGTGTTTCATCCATGGGAAAGGGAATACCCCACGAAAAGGTGGAACGACTAATACAAATATCTTTGAGATTTGAAAGACGGTCTTCCAGGGAAGAAAGTGCATTTTCGGGTTCAAATTGAATGGTCTGGAGTGCACAAAGGATTTCGGTCTGGTATTTGGAAAGTCGAAAGAAGTAGGCGGGTTCTGAAATTTTTTCGTAGGGAATGCCGGTGACTGGGTCTTTATAATCCGTCATTTTTGCATCATTTTCATTCATGTACATTTCTTCACGAATATTATACCATCCTTCGTACGAAGAAAGATAAATATCCCCTTTTGTATTTGCCTTACGGATACATTCTTTCACAAATTCCATATGGTCTACATCCGTGGTTCGAAGAAAACGTGCATACGCAACTTGTGTGGATTCTGCCAAGGAGCGGAATAGATTGGAATTTCGCGTACATAATTCCATGGGGGTTTCGCCGTTTGCTGCCGCAATTTGCTCAATCTTCTTTCCATGTTCGTCGGTTCCGGTAAGTAAGAGTGTATCTTCCTTCCGTGCATAATAATCGGCAAGAATCAGTTCATACAAGTGACCAATGTGCGGCTTTCCGTTAGTATAACTAATTGCGGTTGTTGTCAACATGTTGGAATATAATGATACCATATTGACATAGGAGTCTCAATTTTTGTGATATTTTGCATACACATATTTAAACATTTATCCACCAGAATATACAACAATACAATGGCCGAAGAAGCATACGAAGAATTTCATCCAAACGGTCAAATTGCATCACGGTGTAGGTATTTGAATGGAGATTATCACGGCCTCTACGAATCATGGTATGAAAACGGACTGTTGGAGGAAAAATCCAATTATTTATATGGAAAACTTCATGGAAATTACGAATTGTGGCGTGAAAATGGGTATCCCCTTGTTAAATGTAATTATGTAAATGACCACC
>JACCDO011218047.1_pt1 | contig 10836 bp, 7 predicted proteins | sample 7446101 | NCBI WGS metagenome assembly JACCDO01 (sample SAMN15323440, study PRJNA562643) | freshwater metagenome | isolation source: river surface water | place: USA:Blue River Watershed | collected 2017-08-16
GTTTGGTCAATAACAAAAGGTTGGATTGAGAAGCCCGGAGTCAAATTATCGATATGATGATTTAGCTTGGCCGTTTCAACCTGCTTGTATAATAAAACTTCAAAGAACACGCTGATTCAATCGCCCTAATGTCGTTAATAGTCATCGATTCATTCTCTTTCTGTTCCCTCAAAATCACCTTAGATAACGTTGGTTCAATGGCGAATCGCTCAGAATTTCGCTGGATTTCCAGCCAGTACCGGTGAATCCACACCATTTTGTAGATGGCAATTCCATTAGTATAACAACAATACGAATAAATTACGCATTTAAAACACTAATAACCTTCCTTAAAAATAATATGAACTATGTTTCCGCTCTCTTTTATTAATTTAGCTTAAAATAGTTTGAAAATGGATTCCACACCCATTGTCGAATCGCTAAAACGGGGAAACCTTTGGTATGAGTAAGTTCAATTCAGGTATTGAAGCCTCCTTTTCTTTCTTCGAATTGTCAATTCTGGTCCTGGAGTCTAAGTTTTAACATACTTCAATTTCATTTTGATCTCAATTAGATTCAACCTTCCATTACCAGACTCACAAGTTGACTGAAGTTGACTCTAACAAGTTAGTGACAACTTTTGCAACGGAACAAAGATACTTAATTGAAATTTAAGGTACTTGCATTAGTTGATTGTAATAGCGGTATTATTGTGATTTATATTACATTTCAGTCACCAATTTTACTGATAACAATTACTAACTGATTTGGAATGATTTTGAATTATTTGTACTTATTTTTAATAACCTTTTCTTTCAAATACTGTCATGGATACTACTTTAAATCGCCACGGATAGTATATAATTCAATATACACTAAAGTATTTTTGAATAGAATTTTAGTTGATTACGCTGAATGTAATAAGGATTTGTTGACTGGGGAATTGACGGTATCATTACCAAAAGACGATGAACGTGCATTGCACATAAGTAATATTCTAAAACTAACCACTAATGATAAAGTTCGAATGGGTGTTATAAATCATGGACTTACAGAGGGTGTACTGACATCAATAAGTAATGGTTATAACATATCGTTAGGATTATATGATAAGTTAATTAAAAGTAATGATACTCCGAATGTAGACTTAATATTAGCAGTACCAAGACCATTAAGATTAGAGAGAATATTGCCTGTTATATCTAGTTTAGGTATAAGAAGGCTGTATTTAATTGCTGCTAATAAAGTTGAAAAGGATTATTTTGGTTCTCATTTATTTCGAAGACCAAATGAATTAAATAAACTTTTATTAGAAGGATTAAGTCAATCATCTAATGATTATATTCTACCTGAAATTCATATTCGTAAAAATTTCCAAAAGTTTATCATGGATGAATTACCAATATTATATTCAGAAAGCTATAATAAGTTTATTGCCCATCCTTACAACATTGAATATATGAATAATAATGTTAAGCGATTATTTCATTATGAAAAGAATAAAAGTACCAATAATGCTATAGTCGCAATTGGACCAGAAGGTGGTTGGGAAGATGACGAGGTTATTTGTTTTCTACAAAATAATTTCCAACAAATAACACTTGGAGATCATATACTTCGTACAGATGTTGCAGTGACAGTTACATTAGGGATAATTAATGAATGGTTAAATGTAAAATAAATTCTTTGATATCACATATAAACGAATTATCGACAATTACTTTAACTATTTTTCACAACATTTCAATTGTTGTTGTTGTTGTTGTTGTTGTTGTTGTTGTTGTTGTTGTTGCTGTTGTTGTGATTTAAATTCTTTGCAGTTATCGCACTGTGGTGATCCAAGAGATGAACATTGACAGTCTACACAAATACATGTAACACAGCCACAAGCATCAATACCTATAATTTTGTCATAAAAATCTATATGATCACCAGATTTATACTTGTTTTGAATAATAATCCGTATTAATTTATTGGCTGATTTGTTAGTATTAACTAATTGATTGTTTGTTTTTAACTCTTTAAAATATTCTTGAACACCTTTATTTACTGTTGATTTTTCTCGAATTTCCTTTTGCATACCAGTATCCATAGGTCCTGGTGCATAATTTAATACTTTGATAAATTTATTATTTTCATTTTCCGTTGCTAAACATCTAATAAACATGTCTCTAGCTGCTTTACCAGTACAATACGTACTCCACGATGAAAATGGTTGAATAGCACATAATGATGATATATTTGCAATAGTTATACCATCAACAAGATGATTCAATAAACCTTGTTTATGTTTTTTAATTATTTCAGATACAATAAAACAGGATGAAGTTACATTGAAATTAATCGAATTTGTGATTGAGGCTAATCTTTCAGCACTTGTTTCAAAAGATGATGAACCAATTTCATTGAGCTCGCCTAAACTACCAGCATTATTATATAATATAAATGAAGTAAATTTAGAATCTAATAATTCATTTAAAAGTACATCACATGAATTTGGTAATGTGTTCAGATCGCTCAAATCAGTTGGATACAAGAAATATGATGACAATGATTTTGTTGCTGGTATGTTAACTCTTTCATTTTCTAGTATATTTCTTGTCTCTTCTAAGTCCCCACTTGACCGACCAGAAAGAATGAAATGAACATTAATATCATTCTTTAAACAATGACTATTGAATTCTTCGGCAATAGCCCGACCATAGCCACGGGATGAACCTGTAATCAATACACAAATGTGTTTACTCATCGTTTTACTTCAACTTCTACGTGTCTACTCCCTGTGAGTACTACGGTACCCTAATAAAGGTAATTCCTACGCCCCCAGACTCCCGGTTTTCCCCAAAAGGTAGAAGAATAAATATTACAAATAACATTAAATTACAAACTTTTCAATCGCTCTTAGTTTCTTTATATTTCAGGATAAATTTTCTGAAATATAATAGGATGGCTATAAATATCATGGAATATAACAATACTACTGTGATAATAGGTACGTTTTTATTAAATCTATACAACACTCCACCAAATGTGGGTCCAATAAGTCCTGCTAAACTTTCAACGCTCTCCATAAGTCCGGTAAGCCCACCTATTTGACTTGCATCAGCTAATCTTGAACATGCTGAATTAATAGCTGTATTCATAACACCTAATGCTACTATGACCATTGCCATAATAATATATACTAATGTTAAATCATTAGTCAACATAACAAAAACTCTTCCAAATGAGAGACCAATAACACATATCAATAGTACAATAGTGACATCTTCTCCAGCAATTTTAATAAATTTCTGTGCCAAATAACCTTGACTTATGGCATAACATAAACCTATCCAACCCATAAAATATGCGTGATCTTTTGACCCAAAGTTAAATCTTTCTTTTAAGGACACTTGCCATACTGTCATAAATATGTGAAATGCTAATCCCATATTCAATCTAATAAAAAATAATAATCGTGATCCAGGTAATTGTGCAACAGGTAATGATAATATTGAAAAAAAAGATTTACTCTTTTGTTCAGTTACATCTTTGTCATTTATAGCATCATTTTTACCATCTACGTTTTTACTACTATCGATTTCAGTCTGGTTATTCCATTTAATGAAATAATTCATATCTGCAACACTCGGAATACGAAGTAATGAGGTAAATGATTTAGATCTAGCTATTTCTACTTTAGGTAATGGTAATAAAATAATAAAAATAGAACCAATAATTGTTAATAGTATTGCAAATGCTGTTGCTTGATGAAATGAATTAAAAAATTGCGCACCAACTACGGGACCTACCATAAATGCAATTCCTACTGCCATGCCTAGTCGACCTAATGCTGCCGCTCTTGTTGATTCTTCTCCTCCGGCATCAGCATTATAATCCGCAAATAATGCTTTCAATACACTATAATTTTGATTCAATAGCGCTGATGGTATTAATGCTATCCACATAGCTTCCACTGTATTACCTTTAAAATTTATTATATACGACAGTAATGATGCAATTACACCTACCCATAGCATCGTTATTCTACCATATTTATCTGATAATCTACCAACCAATACATTTCCTATCAATGACAAACCACTTCGAGTTGATTGCATTGAACCATAACATAAAACATCACATTTTAAATTATCCCGTTGAACTTGTGCAAATGGTATTGTCACTGCTGCACCAATCATACTAACAAACACCGAAAGGGATCCATAAATAATGCCTTTAGACTTGTCAGATAGCGACATTTTATGTCCTGATGACTCCATGAGGGGGTTATGTGTGTGTCCGAGGTGTGACTCACTAGAGAGTATTATGTAAGGACTGTACGCCCTATCCAGGTCCTGGACTGATAACTACGAATAACACATAGATGTATGATATTAGTTAAATTACAATTGTTTAATCTGCTCTATTGATATAATCTGTGTATCACAACCATACTCTCATATTCACAGATATAACTTAAATATTTTTGCACTATTACTACAAATTCTAATCACCTCAATTATAAAGTACTACATAGCATATTGTCATTTTTATTCATCTGTAAGAGTATCTAATGCAAAAAGTTTTACCCCTACAGAATTTACAGTGTCTAGTGCACTACTTTCAACTAAGCATTTTCGCAATAATTGTGCTCTACTTTTAAGTTGAGATGTCGTATATATTTCTGTCTCTGAATTATTCTTTACTTCGTTCGATTTAAAACTTAATGATCTACTAAATCCTTTGATGAATTGTGCCATTCTACAATTATTACTTTCATTAGGACAGGTACCATGAAATATATTTTGATTCCACAATAAAACACTTCCAGCTTTCATTGGAATACGATGTGCCCGAGACAACAATAATTCTTCAACTGTTTTGTCATGAAAAGTAAGGAATGGTAGTGGTTTTTTTAAACGTAAATTATTTTCATTCCATTTATACATATGCTTGTGACTGGCTGGTATTATTAATGTGCCACCATCAACTATTTCATTATCTAAGATATTAATAACAGCTTGAATATGCGTGCCCATAGATTTGACTACTAAGTTATTTTCTTTAATAAAGTCTTGTGTATCATTGTATAATAATGATTCTTTACCATTAATTATATCTTGATTTGATTCCTCATACCACCAAGGATTCATATCTAAATGTATATTTTTATCACCTGTTTTAAACTTGTTTTTATCTGCAATGTTATCATTTATATTATTCAGAGTTGCTCTATATACAGTATAACGATCATGTGATACCATTACATCGTCTAATGGTATATTGATTAACAAACTAAATATTTTCGCTAATAATACGTTTTGTCTATTATCAACTAAAACTGGGTGAAAACATGGACCTCTCATAGACAAGCCATATTTTCCAGCACTTTTATAATTATGCCAAGTGTTTATATCGTCATGTTGAAATCCTGGATTCATTTTTTCAATTATTTCCCACATGGCATTTTTAGTTTTCATGATTTGATCACTTTTTAAAACATTAGAAAATACTATATAACCATATTCATTGAAAAAATTTATAATTTCGGTATGTATCTCACTATTATCTATCATTTCTGCATCAAAAGAGTATGCATAATGATTAGCTGAATCCATCGGAATATCTATGTCGGGGAATATATATGGATCCATTCGTATCAACTTATGTTTAAAATTAAATGTAGCGGTTTAATGATACCATAAAAATTTCCATACGTAATATCTTTCCCATGGTAATTCCAGGGAAATTCCTATAAATCATACCTAATATAATAGGTGTTGGTATGGTACCTACGGTAACCTACCTTATCAAAAAATTTGGTACCGGTGGCAATTGTGAATCAATATGTGATTCTACCACAATGAATTTCATAATTATACGGTGCCATCTTACTTGACGAAGTGTTATTAGATCTTTGTGATGCAATTATCTGCGTAACATTTCATACATCAAATTTATAATATTTTCTCATGTAAAAAAAGCAATATTTATAATTTGGTTACCAGTTACATCGGGATAGCAATATTTTTCTTATATATAAATTTATTGATTCCTTCCACCAATCTATCAACTAATAAAATTTCACCAGGCAGTTCACCGCTTGATTGTCTTATCACAGATAGAGATGGAGGTGATGATAGTAATCTAATTTCTAGTGCACCAGTAACTTTAACACTTAAATCTGGTTGTAAACTTTCCCAAAATATTTTGACAGAATTTTCACCACTTTTAACGATACGAACAGGCCTGGCTCCAGTAAGAATAGTAGCTGTATCTGCATCAATTAATGCTTGGGGGAACCATGTATCAACAAGCCATGATAAAAATAATGCTGGTTTTGTCATTTCTTTGAAATCTAATTTCAATATTTCGGAATTACTATTAGTATTAAATCGGGCAAATAGTTGATCCCAATCCTTTTCATTAGGTTTATTACCAGGTATGCTAATAACTAATCCTTCGGTAAATTGATTATTATTTAACAATCTATAACATGTTTCCGCAAGACTATGCCTAGTACAAACTTCAATATTTCCATATTGATTGGCATTAGGTGATGTTAATACGATAGAATTTAATACATATGATGGGTCTAATTCAGGTTCTAAAGCTGGTAATCCTAAAAATGGCAATAATTTAACACCAGTAATACCACCAATTAATTTTCCATATTGTAAAGATGAAAATTTTATATTGTTCTTACTACACCATTCTTTATACGAACCTAATAATCCTTTCTTACCAAAAAGATTAGCACTGTTATCTTTTTCTATTTCTGATAAGCATATAATGCTTGATACAATAGAAGGATTTAATACTTTTAATACATTCTCAAAATAAACATTATTTTTATTGCTGTAATTACGATCACGTTTTTCATTTCGTATTATTTCGTTACCATCATCATTGATAATAATTACCTTATTATTGTTATATTTACGTAACACATCAGGTATATTAGTTACACCAGAGATAGATCTTATATTGTTTGTATCCTCACCAAAATATATATTAATATTATTCTTAGTTGATTGTAACAATGGTGATATTGGCTGTCTATCTAATATCAAATTAATTATTTCGTTTGACTCTATTAACTTGACTGCTAAACTCTCTGCAACACCTCCCGCGGAACCAATAATAACAATATTACTTGCTCTTCCAGTCGACATTGTAAAGGCAGTCATACTTAGACTTCGAATGTTATGATTACTGCCATAATTGAGAAAGCCGTGCGTAACACGGAGGCTTATAAGGCATAGCAGAAAATATATAAATCTTTCGTCAAACATTTTTAATCTTATTGCATTGCGTGGTTTGGATTGGCTGTGCTGTCAGTGCTCAGTGCTGATTCACTGCTGAAACAGTGATGCAGGAGGTAAAAAATCCCCCAAAATGAAAGTAGGACTCGTGACAAAATCCAAATGAACATATATTCAATATTATTTACAATACTATTACATGCAACATTTCTTGTTTATTATGGAATCCATTTGAAGATATCGTTTCCATGTTATTATCATTTGCAATAGTTCTTTTAGGATATTGCGCTGACAACTGAATCTTGCATTTTTCAACATTTATCAATTTGGATAAAACTAGGAACATATAATCAATTGTATCAGACTTATTGAAGCGGCGAAAAAGCATGCTATTGTTTGGTAACTTGAATTTAAATAATATGCAATCTGGTCCATCAGTTGGCTCTGGATAGTCAAGAATACTATTATCATTATCAATATTATTATGAAATAATACTGTAGAGATTACTTCTGGAATGGTTGACACTGGAACAATGGTCGTGCTGCTATTTCTTATTGGTATATTATTATTAATATTATTTGAACTAATACTATTTATGGGATTAGTTAATTCTTCACTATGGTCTAAATCAACTTCGACATCTGCATCAACTAATGTTCCTTTGTCTTCAGGTAACATATTAACAACGCTCATTTCATACGACTCGCCTTTATACCATATAGTAATTATATCATTTAATGAAATTGTAGTATGATATTTCAGATTTTCTTCAAGACAAAGTTTTACTTGAATTATATTAAAAAACTTATTTTCTTTCGGTCTAAATTTTATATAATTTACCTTTGGTAGTATGACGTACTTCATAATTACGAGTTCGATATCTTCTAATTTATTTATATTTAATGATTTGATAACCTTTTTGGGTAATCCAACAAATCCAGTTTCACATGTAAATTCTCGAACACCACAATATGTTACAATATTATCGCTTCCTGTTTTACTTATTGAAAAGCTAAATGGTCCATAGCGGAATGCATCTTGATCGGCCAATTTATTTAATATATCTGGTGATAATATAACCTTATCATCTTCACCTTCTATTTCATATGGTTTAAGTTGTACACGACAGTCAATACCACCAGTTAAACGAAGTTCTTTCTCTTCAAGTTTACGTTGCAATTCTTCTTTGCGTTTTATTTCTTCTTTCATAAATAAGTTACGGGCATGAATCTCTTGTGCTTTTTCATCGTATACTTTTTGTAAAATTTTATCATTATTTTTCTTCTTGATTAACTTCTGTCTTGATAACTCTTGCTCCTTATCAAATTTCGACTGGTATTGATCAAAATTCATTGTCGAAGTCAAATATTAGCACCCAATAGAATAAATAAACTTATAGTGTGACCGCAACCGATTTAATGACGTTCCGGTTACTGGAAATATGTTCTCTAGAATTTTTTCTGGAACAATGGAACCGGTGAATTACCGTATATATTATTATCGACTCCAATTAATGATCTAGATAGCAATGATTCCTGTTGAAACAGTAACTCTATATTTGTAATGAATTTGAATATGATATAGTTACAATTTTTCAATTCTATAAATAGTAGTATTTATATTTTAATTCAATGTGACAATTTTATAATTTATTCTATAACGCAATTGTTCGTTCCGTTAAAATTCTATAGTTTATTCTTTTAATTCATATTTACGGCCGCACCAAGTCCTTACTACCAAGTCAATGATGGGATACAGGACAAACACAAAAATAATACAAACATGCGTCTGACGGTCGACTTGATATTGAGAGCCGATCTGGCCTTCAATCCGCTTCAAGAGCGGGAGTTAAATTTGAGAGGTTTAAAGATTAGTGAAGTAGAGAATTTATCAATAATAGCATCATTATGTACGAAATATTTTTACTCCTGAAATCTCTCTCTCCATATGACTTACTTCTGCAATGAATATTAGGTGATTGTATTGATTTTACTGATAATGAAATTAAAAAGTTGGAAAATATTCCTTTAATGCCCCGCTTAGTTACCTTAATATGCAATAATAATTATATTTCGAAAATCCAGCTAAGTGATTCAAATTTGCCGTCATTAAAAGCATTAATATTAACGAATAATCGTGTCAATAATTTAAATGATATTCTTAATTTAGTTCCAATCAAATCATTAGAAGTTTTATCATTATTAGATAATCCAGTAGCAACAAAACAATACTATCGACTATTTACAATATACAATATACCATCATTAAAATTATTAGATTATAAAAAGGTAACTAAAACAGAAAGAGAAGAGGCAGAAAAATTATTTAGTAGTTCAACTGGTGTAGCAATATTATCGGCTGTTACTAATGTGAATAATACTGTTGCCAGTAGTAAAAAAAGTTGTAAAAAGACATTAACAGAGGATCAAAAGCGTCAAATTAGTATCGCTATTGAAGCTGCAAAAACTGCCGAAGAAATAGATCGTATTGAATCGCAAATTAAGGATGGTACATTTATATTTAATGACAGTAATATGGATATGGATGATAGTTAAAATATCACATAATGTATATAAACAATTTTTTTAATCAATAGTACACTATTTTACAAATTACTTTCAGATCCCTCTTAATTTCATTATACGTATAAACTCATCTATTTCTTTATCTGTAAAAATATTATAACGATTTAAACAGTATAAAAATAACCAAATATCTTTTGACCAAGAAGTACTTTGAATTGCACGATAGTAAATATTTCTGGCATCTTTGTAATTACCTATTGAAATTTCCAATGTTAAATAAAGTAACCAAACAACAGGAATTTGTTTTGCAACTTCAATTACTAACAAACTTTCTATCGTTTTTCTTAAATCTTCAATACTTTCATGAGACCAATTTGCGAATAACGTATGATCAATACCATTGTCATTGCGACGTAATTTCTCTTTACTTGCTACACTCGATATTTTAGTAGTCAATTGATGCATAAGAATCACTGCATTTGTCGGTACATAACCAATATTTGCATTTGATTTTATGTTGTATTTTAATGATTTATGTCTACTTTCCTCATAATGTTTCAAACTTAAAAATACTGTTGAACTTGGAAAATGACTCAATGCATCCAATATACCTCTGAATATCGATTGTCCCACTAGAATATCAGGAATAAACGGGCATAACAAATCCCTTATATTAACTAAAAACAATACTCTAGCGTGGAAAAGGCGTTCAATTGTAACCAGTAATGATACTTCAATTGGACACTTCATAGATCCTTGTATCTTATCAATCTCGTGTAAATTACTTCCATTACAATTACCTCTGTTGATGTACAAATTAATTAATGAGTAAATATACGCTTTGTACATTTTATCCGTTAATTCGATTTGATGCATTACTGCGTCATAACTGTTTAAATTAACAGAATAATTACCGTAGAAAAAATAGGATATAAAGCAATTTATTGCATAATATATGTCTAATGTCGCATCAAGTTTAATAATCATAGAAGGCGTCTGTTGCACAAAGGAATTGTGATAAAAAATGTTATGCGCTGCTCTTGCTTCAAATAATTTTCGTTTATATTTATCAATTTCTTCA
>JACCDO011328379.1_pt1 | contig 10835 bp, 9 predicted proteins | sample 7446101 | NCBI WGS metagenome assembly JACCDO01 (sample SAMN15323440, study PRJNA562643) | freshwater metagenome | isolation source: river surface water | place: USA:Blue River Watershed | collected 2017-08-16
AATCTGAAGCGTCACACCGCGAGCTGCGATGAAAATCAGTACTGCTGCCGGAGTGAGAAACAAAAACGTCAGACCGGAAGTGAGAAACGCCGCTGAACGAAGGGGGCGCCATCCCCATCGAAGGGTCAAACGCTGCTGTAGGGGCCAAAGCAAAATAGAGAAAACCCCCGCCATGAGCAACGGAACCCAAAGGCCTGCCCCCAACAGGACGAGACCTGCTCCCCCCAGCAAAACAAGAGCTCGCTTCTCCGTCATATCATCCCCCCCGCATCGGGATCTGTCCCAAGATGAATCGCTACGGCCAGGGAGAACCAGTGAGCTAAAACTAAGGACTCGAAAAATTCGTGCGGCCTTTTTCCAGACTCAGAACCAAAAGCAAGCACCGGACACTTCCAATCGAGAAGATCCTCGGAGCGAGGATCCTCAGCCGCTTCGTCCCTCCACCAGAGTACCGGACGAGCTTTATTTGCCAACGCCCACTGCGGACCGTGAAAAAAAGTTTCCGACGAAAAAAACCAAGTGGGATGACGAGCCATCTCAAGGAGCTTCAGCTGAAGTTCACGTAAAATGACTTCGGAACGCCCGTGCCCCAACACGATCGCAGGACCTGATTTCATTCCAAAATTTCGTTTCAAAAAGTTGAGAAGGTTTGCCAATCGAGGATCTTTGCGTCGACTCGCCTGATCCCAAAAATCACGAGCCACTTTGGGTTCTGCAAAAAAAGAAGTCACTGCGCAAACGGCTGTCGTGAGCGCTTGCGTATGGGGCTCCACTTTTTCAAGAGGTCCAGTCAGGAGCAAACTTTCCACTGCAGGGAGAACCGCCGGAGCGTCAGCAGAAACGACCCTGAGGATACACGCTCCAGCTTGCGACGCTTGATCTAACACAGTCGCGACCGTTTTTGTCCCACCTCGGTGAGTAATCCCCACCACCCAATCTTCCGAACTCCAGTGAGGATACGCCAACACTTCCGCTGCACTCCGCGCAAAGACTTGAGCGCCCCTCCATGCTTTTCGCAGGGGCAGATCTCGCAAAAGCTCCACCGAAACCTCGGCTGCACTTCGCGAACTTCCCTCTCCGATCAGCCAAATTCTACCGGGTTTTCTTCCTCTTTTCTCTGCATGACCCGCTTGGCTGATAGCCAAAGACGCAACAGGCTTCCAGAGCTTGCGCTGCCCCTTAAGAGCCTTCTCGACTTCTGAAGTCGAACTTCTTTGCAATCTGCGGGTCTGTTTTTGCTTTTTCTTTTCAGCCATTCCCTTTTGCCTCGCTCGAATGAGATTTTTTACTCCACTCATTCTCGGGCAAGGTCGCGAGTTTTTCAAAAAGGAGAATTTGAGAAACGCAGGCTTTTTTTAAGTCCGACACGAGGAGACTTTCATTCTCGGAGTGCGCTTGAGTGTAAGGATCTTCCACTCCAATCAAGAGCGCAGGCGCCCCACCCAACGCTTCGGCAAACGGCTTCACAAATGGGATACTTCCGCCACATCCGACCTTCAACGCTTGGCGGCCATAACCCTCACTCAATGCGTTCATCGCGGCGTCGTAAACCGCCCCTCTCGCTTTCACAGACCACGCCCCACTGCCCCAGTCCTTCTTGATTTCCGCTTTCATCCCCCAAGGAATCACCGACTGGAGATGATCGACGAGCATTTGAGTCGTCTCCTGTGGATCAAACCCCTCGCTCAGACGCAGAGTGATTCTGGCCCACGCACTTTCATTGATGATGTTAGAGGGCGTCGCACGCGACGACGCTTGAATGGCTGTGACGGTCAAACTTGGAAACAACCAGGTCTGACCTAACAGCGACGGTCCCTGACGCCAAAACTCAACTCCGGGAAGCATTCCACTCGCTTTGCGAAAACCCACTTCGTCATCCGGAAGCTGACGCAACTCTTCGATATCTTGCTCCGTCAACTCTCGCACCCGCGAACGAATCGCAGGAACCGCAATTTGGCCTCGGTCATCCACGAGAGTGGCAATCATTCGCGTCAATCCCTGAACCGGATCAGGAATCGGACCACCCCACATCCCCGAGTGCAAGGAGTGTTCGAGAGCCTTCAACTCGATATCCACTGCGATCATCCCGCGAAGCGCGACGGTCAGTGCTGGATGTCCACAATCAAAGTTAGCGGTATCCGTGAGCACAAGAATATCCGCCTGCACGAGCTCCCGATTCTCACGCAAAAACTGCGAAAGGTGCGCGCTTCCCGTTTCTTCCTCACCTTCAATGACGACTTTAACATTGAGCGGAAGTTCACCCACTGTTCTCAAGAACGCATCAATCGCAGCCGCATGCACGACGATCCCCGCTTTATCGTCCGCTGTCCCGCGACCGTAAAGGCGCATGCCTCCCGGACCTTCCATCAAGGTTGGCTCAAACGGCGAAGTTTTCCAAACTTCTCTTCGTCCCGGCGGTTGAACATCGTGATGAGCGTAAAGCAAAAGAGTCGGCTTCCCTGGGGCTCGCAGTCGCTCGCCATAAACATACGGGTGAGCGCTTCCGGTTCGAATCAACCGAACATTTTCCAGTCCGGCTTTTTTTAATAGTTCGGCCACTGCGTTCGCGCTGCGTTCCACTTCCTCTTTGGGAAATCCATCAAAACTCACACTCGGAATGCGCGCTAAATTCACGAGGTCCGAGAGAGCGGACTCAAAGTTTGCTTCAAGGTACTGCACCGCGGTAAGACCAAGCTTCTTTTCACTCATAAGGACTTTCAGAACTATCGGCACATACCCAAGCTTGACAATCGTTTTCGCAATCAGGTTTATCCCCTCTCATGTCCGCTGACCGCACTTCCGCATCCAGCACTCGAATCAAGCTCAACGCGTCGTTCTGGAAACACCCGTACTGCGTCCCTTTTTCAGAAGACGTGATTCCTTCCAGTCTCTTTCTCAAACACCGGCATTTTCTCGTTTTGGACATCGAAACGCAGCGCTTAGTTCAGGATGTTGGCGGCTGGGATCACATCGACAAATTGGGTATTTCGGTGGCGTGCGCCTACGACAGTAAGTCCGGCGAATTCCGGTCGTTCTTAGAGAAAGACATGAAGGAACTCATCGAGCTTTGCGAGGAGCGATTGGTAGTAGGCTACAATATTCGAGGGTTCGACCTTCCTGTGATGGTGCCGTACGGCCTCAAACTCGCCAAGGTGGACGCCTTTGACATCATGTATGACCTCGAAGCGCTGACACGACAGCGCTTCCTCAAACTAGAAGCAGTCGCGCGCGGAACCTTGGGCGAGGGAAAGTCAGCCGACGGTCTTCTCGCAGTGGAGTGGTGGAAAAAAGGCGAGATTCAAAAAATCATCGATTACTGTATGCAGGACGTGAAAGTCACGCGCGACGTCTTTCAGTTTGGCCGCCAAAATGGCTTCGTCAAAATCCAGCGTTCGGAAGAGAACATTACCCGAGTCCCAGTTCAGTGGAATTGAACCAGAAAGTAGAGTGGACCTGAAACCCGCATCAGGACGTGATCAGTGCCCTGCTTGATCGGCTGCAGGTGTCCGAGCCTCGGATGAAGTCCCGAGCGGCTTTGCTGCAGGTGCAGATGCAGGTGCGGCGCTCTGCCCCCGAGACGCAGCAAGATGTCCGAGCACTTGCGAAGCATACTCACTCGCCTTCTGCTCCCATCCCCCAGCGCCGCGGCAACCGTTCTTCTCCAGAAGCGTTCCATCCGTGCGAGTCAAACGCACCCGTACCGGATAGAGGCACTGAGTAAATCGACCCGTCTCCGAGTCCTCTGCGTCTTCCAACTCTTTGGCCAATTGAGTCAGTTGTTCGCGTGCAAAATCGACCGGATATTTACCAGCAGGAGTCGCCCCAGCCGTACCAAAGGCCAACGCCCCGGCTGGCTTTCTCCCCGCGTCTTCGAGCCAGACCACCGACGACTCGCCACCGACCGACCAATTGAGGTCCGGTGTGGCCTGAATCTGGGTTTGCTCCCCTTCACGCGCGGTCACATGAAGTGTCAGCGTCCGAGGGCCCGCCCACTGTGCGGAAGGACCAGAGTATTCGATTACCCCTTCTACGATCGCTTTTTTTCCCGCAAACTCCGCAAGTGCACTCAAAGCGCCTGACTCGTCCTGCAGACTCGTGCAGCCCGAAAAAACGGTCAGAGAACTGAGACCCATCACCCCGGCCATCACTGCTAAACTCTTCGACACACTCATTTTCACTGAGCCTCCGCCTTCGAAGCAACACTTCGTGATTGTGACACTGGGAGAGCAAGGGCCGTCTGAACGCACTCTTGCAACTTGACTTCAGCAAAGGCTGGAATCTTACAGCCTGGAGGCGAGACTTCGCGTGCCACTGCAGAGGAGATGGCCCAGCCGAGATCCGAATAAGTTCCCGCTTCACACTTCGCTTCCTCAGTCACCCCAAAACAGGCGCTTACCGTCGCCCAAGGCGACTCCACTTTTTGCGCTTTGAGTTCGCACGGAAGAACGACCTGAGCCAAAAGCCGTGTGAGTTCGAAGCGAGCGCGGCGAGTGTCGGTCTGAACCAAACGGACAAAGCCGCCGCCAACCCGAAGGAGCGGATTCTCTTGTGGATCTTGAGTCAAAACACTCACTCCTCGCCAACTCAAATCCGGTTCTTCGAAAGTGGGAGGACGCTGAATTTTCTGATTCTTAATCAAAGCAGAGATTTTCTCGATTTGCTCCGGCGTCCACTTTCCATCCTGAAGAGTAACCCACTTCAGGAGAGATGCTTTCGCTTCATGGTAAAGCGCCATGAACTCTTTCCAATCCGCTCGAGAGACTCGCTCACGCTCTGGACCCAGGCCTGTGACTTCATACGCAGGACAATCGTCACTCGACGCAACGGGAATCACGACTGCCGTTTTTCGGGTCGTCACTCCTTCGTTTTGTCCGTTCGCACCCGTCCCATCCGAATGCGCGCCAGTGAGATCCCCTTCACCTGACTCTAATTGATGGGCCATTTTGTTTCGAGAGTTCTTCTCATCCGATTGGCCACCCCCAAACAAACCTTTAAACCACGCCCAAAACCCCTTGCCCTCTTCTTCACGGGCGGTGCGCTTCGGTGACTCGTAGGAGTCTTCGTCGTGCGAATCACTGGAGTGAGCCACTTTTCGCTCAGTCTCTTTCGCGTTCTGTCGCGACTCGGTCGTTTCGGCCTGTAACTCAACTTCGGCTCCAGCCACTCGCTTCTCTCGGGTTTTCACCCAAGAGTGCGCTGCGAAGACCAACCCGACTACCAACGGAAGTACGATCAGGGGTGCAATCCATCCCGAACGTCCCGAAGAACCTTTCAACGGTGATTGAGCTGCCATAGCTTCGACGCCCTCCTTGGCGACGTGACACTCCCTCAGTGTAGGAGTGGTCGATCGGGTTTCCAAACATTTTCTGACGTTTTCGGGGAAATTTACTCAGGAATACAAAAATACACGTCAAAGGATTGCCACAGCGTCGGCGCGACTTTAAAACTGGTCACTATGAAATCTGCTTCAAAGCTTCTTCAGCATGGTTTGCTGAGCGTTGTGATCCTGAGTGCATCCACTCTTCATCTCTCTTGCAGCACTTCTCCTCTTCGAGGATCAGCGATCCCCCCCGAGTCTGCTCAGACCCTTGCTCACCTCAGAAACGCAACTCAGTCTTCGCACCTGACTCTTGCCATCGTCGGAACGAACGACATCCACGGCACGCTTTCACCGATTCCTTCCAAAACTTCCGTCGATCCGGGCACAGGTGAAGCCATCTCCTACGAGCGTGCGGGTCTTGCAACATTGGCGTCGCACTTGCGCATCCTCAAAAAAGAATTTGGCGAGAGATTACTTTGGTTAGATGGCGGCGATCAATTTCAAGGGAGCATCGAAAGCAACCTCAATGAAGGGGCTCCCATGGTGGAGTTTTTTAACCGCCTTGGGCTGACTGCTTCCGCACTCGGAAATCACGAGTTCGACTTTGGCCCGGAAGGACCGGAGGGGACCCCGGGGGATTTGAGAGGTGCACTCAAGAAGCGAATGGCGGAATCCAAGTACCCTTACCTGGCGTCGAACTTGCGTCTCAAACCTCAAACCAAAAACTCAGCTGGGGCGATGCCTGACCTACCGAATCTTAAAAAAAGCATCTTAATCCCTGTCGGTCCCATTCAAGTTGGGATCTTGGGCTTGAGCACCCAAGACACACCCGTCACCACTCGACCTGAATTTGTTCGGGATCTCGAATTCACCGATCCCGTGAAAGCGGCACTCGCAGAAGCCACCGCCCTCCGAAAAGCGGGCGCCACCCTCGTGATCGGGGTCGCGCACTTAGGAAGCTCTTGCCAACTTGGCAACGCTCGCAAAGAACACTGCATTCGAAAAGAGTCGGACCCTCTGGGTCACTGCAGATCAGAGGATGAAGGTTCACAGCTTCTCGAGAAACTTCCTAAAGGAACACTGGACCTCTTGATCTCCGGCCACACTCATCAAGTTGTTCACCATTGGATCAACGGAACACCCATGCTCCAAGCTGGCTCACGCGGGAGCTACCTCAATGTCGCCTACCTGACGGTCGACCTCAAAACTCGCACCCTCATGCGCGATCAGACCTTGATCGAAGGCCCCATCATGAACTGCCCAAAAGTTTTCTCGAATTTGGGCCATTGTGACGGCGACGCCCCTCTCCCTAAAGTGCTCGCACAAGAAGGAAGAGGCTCGCTGGTAACACCGGTTTTTCATGATGAGAAAGTTTTACCAGACCCCGAGATTCACTCCTTCGTCGAAAACCTCACAAAGCAAACGGGCCCACTGAAGGATCGTAAAATCTCTTACGCTGCAAGACGCTTGGAACACCCTCGCTTCGCGGAGTCTCCGCTTGGAAATCTCGTTGCCGACGCTTTGAGGAAATTCACTCAAGCGGATGTAGCTCTCATGAACTCAGGCGGAATTCGTGCCCCGATCGAGTCCGGTACGATTCGGTACGAAGATCTTTTTCGGACCCTTCCTTTTGATAACTCTGCGGTCATCCTTCGAGTCACAGGTAAAGAACTCGTCGAGATCTTGCGAATTGCTGAGAGTGGCGCTCGTGGAGTCTTCCCCGTCTCAGGAGTGCAGCTCAAACTCCGCCCCTTCGAAGACGAAGCTCATGCACGAGACCTCAATGGCAATGGTAAAGCCGATCCTTGGGAAGCAGACCGTCTCTGGGAAGTTCGCACTCTTCCTTCCGGAAAAATGATCCAACCCGATCGAGAGTACCGATTGGTCACGCTCGACTTTCTCGCATCAGGTGGGGACGATTTGGGCTGGATCATGGACCAAATTCCGTCGAATCGACGCGAGACTGTCGCCGGAGGACTCGTACGAGAAGTCGTCGAGAAACACTTGGCATCTATCCCCTTCGAGCTTGCATCAAAATCACCCGAAAAAGGCTGGAATTCAGCTGACTTCCCGTTAGTAGATCCGACCCACCCTCGAGTCATTTTCGAGAAGCGAAGTAAAAAATCATCACGTCGAAAGGCCCGCAAAAAATAACGAATTTTTGATCTTGCATCCCTGGAGGAGCGCGGTTATCCCCTGAGCTCCTCCGATATCTCTCATTGAAAATGGGGCATTAGCTCAGTTGGTAGAGCGCCACAATGGCATTGTGGAGGTCAGCGGTTCGAACCCGCTATGCTCCACCATTTTCAATCCCTCCCCTTTCTTTTGCTTTTCATCACGCACAAGCTCCTCCATTCTCGATTCCATGACGTCTCCTTCTCGAAATTTCTCGGTCATCCCCTCGCTGCGTTCTCTCTTGACCTGGCTTTGGACTGCTCTTTTTTGGGCCGTCTTTCTCTCTCTTTATACCGTTACTTTCAAACTTTGCCCCTCCTCACTTCAGATGCGAGCGATCCGACTTTGGGGGAGGAGTAGCTTTCGAATTCTCGGTATCCCGGTTCACATTGAAGGGCTCGAGCAGTTTCAAAAACAAGAACCGCGAGTAGTCGTGTGCAATCATCAAAGCGCACTGGATCTCCTTTGGGGCGCAACAATCTGCCCCCCCGCTCCACTCACAATTGGGAAGAGAGAGGTGATCTATATTCCAGTGCTCAACTTGCTGTGGTGGGCGTTTGATTTCGTCCGAATTGATCGCAAACAGTCCGCCGAATCAGTCGCCGCACTCAATCGAACGGTGGAAGTGATCCAATCCGGACGTCGCTCACTCGTCATCGCTCCAGAAGGCACGCGCACGCCGGACGGATCCATTCTTCCATTCAAACGAGGTGCCTTTCACGTGGCGCTCCAAGCACAGTGTCCGATCGTCCCAGTCGCTGTCCACGGCGCCTTCGAATGCATGAGCAAGAAAGATTGGATTGCACGTCCGGGTAAAATTTGGATTCGCATCTTAAATCCAGTCCTGCCCCCTTCTCTTGCAGCAACTCCTGCCGAACAAAAAGAACAAGCTCGAGCGCTGACAGAACAAGTCCGCGATCAAATTGTAAAAGAGTACCAAGCCCTTCAGGCTAGGTACCCCCTCTCATGATACGAGACCATCTCGACGCAGCAGAGCTTGAGCATCCGGCTCGCGGCCTCTAAAGCGCAAGTAAAGCTCCATGGGATGCTCGGATCCACCCCGCTCGAGAATCTCAGATCGAAACTTTTTCGCTACTTCTTGTGAGAAAATGCCTTTCTCTTGAAAATATTCAAACGCATCTGCATCTAGCACTTCCGCCCACTTGTAGCTGTAGTAACCGGCGGAATAACCACCTGCAAAAATATGGCTGAATGCAGTAGATACTGACGCTCCATCCTGAGGCGGGAGCAATGCAGTTTTTTCGATCGCAGTCCGCTCAAACTCCAGCGGCGTCATACCGAACGACTGACCATCCCAAGTATGCCAGGCCATATCCAGATACCCAAAACTCAATTGTCTCAAACTAAACCAGCCCGCCATAAAACGGGAAGCTGCCAAAATCTGATCCACCCAGGCGTCAGGAAGGGGCTCGCCGGTCCGGTAATGCTTCGCAAAGGATCGCAGCACTTCTTTTTGTCGCGCCCAATTTTCGAGTACTTGCGACGGAAGCTCTACAAAATCCCAATAGACATTCGTCCCAGCGAGACTTCGGTAAGTGCACTCCGACAAAAGTCCATGAAGAGCGTGCCCAAACTCATGAAACAAAGTTCGCACATCGTCCATCGAGAGCAAGGAAGGACTCTCATCCGTGGGTCTCATGAAATTACCCACAATTCCTACCAATGGCCTCAAGACCTCACCCGCCGCACCGTCCAAGCCTTGTTCCCGGTAATGAGTCATCCAAGCACCCGGGCGTTTCTCAGGGCGATTGAGTAAGTCGACATACAGCAGACCAATCCACTTACTTTGAGCAGAATCCACTACTTCGTAGACTTCCACATCGGAGTGGTAAACTGGAAGATCGGTTCGCTTCTGGAGCTTCAAACCGTAAAGTCGGTGTGCGACATCCATGACCCCTTCAAGGACCGCTTTTAGTGGAAAATAAGGGCGAAGCTTTTCCTCATCGAGTTGAAAGCGTTTCTTTTTGATTCGCTCCGAAAGAAAAGCCACGTCCCAGGGAGCGAGCTCCACTGTGCCTTGAATCCCCTTTTCCTTCGCCCACGATCGCAGCTCCGATTCCACCTCGGTCAACTCTCGCTCGGCTGCTTTACGGGAAACACTCAGCAAACCATCCAAGAACTCACGTACTTTCTGAGGAGTCTTGGCCATCCGTTCGTCTAAAACAAAATCAGCATGGGTATCAAACCCCAGAAGCTGCGCCCGTTTGGCACGAAGCCGAGCAATTTCGATCAGGTGACTCCAATTATCCTGATCCCCCCCATTACAGCGCCGCGTATACGCACGCCAAAGCGTTTCGCGAATCTCGCGGTCCTCGCAAAACTGCATCACGGGAACGTAACAAGGCTGATGCAAGGTCAGTAAAGCGCTTCCTTCTGGCTTACCCTTCGTCTGGGCCTGCCCCTGCGCAACCTGACGAACGGCTTCCGGCACTCCTTGCAAACGGGACGAATTCTCCACGACGAACTCAAACGAGTTGGTCTCTTTCAGGACCCGATCACTGAAGGTCTGACCCAAAGTTGCTAATCTTCCATCAATCTCGCGAATCTCCGCTTTTTCCGACTCACCTAGCAACGCACCATTTCGCAAAAATGCGCGATAAGTCTTATCGAGAAGGCGGATTTGCTCATCCGTCAGTTCGAGGGAAGCTTGAACTTCGTGTACTTTTTTGACGCGGTCAAAGATCCGGTCGTCGAGGAAAAGATCATTTGAAAGGGACGCGAGTTTCGGAAGAAACTCTTGCGCCAGATTTTGAAGACGCTCTTCGGACTGCACACCCAGCAAGTTTGAAAAAACAGACTGCACTCGGTCTAAGGATTCCGACAAAAACTCAATCGCTTCGATCGTGTTCGAAAAGGTGGGGGCTTCCCAGCTTTTCTGAAGGCTCTCTAAGTTGGCTTTGGCTTCGATCAAGCCCGCCTCAAAAGCAGGCGCAAAATGTTCAAATCGAATCTGATCGAAAGGAATCGCACCAAACGGCAAAGAGGAAGCACGAAGCAAGGGGTTGGAGGACTCACGCACAGAAGTTGGATTCGACATGATTCGGACCTCAGTCTTGATGGATTTCAAAAACAAAGCAGCTCGTCAGGTCGTCGTGTCCTCAGAAGAAAACCACTGATCAAAGACCCAACGGAGAGGAGGAAGTGCATCGAGATTCTTCTGAACCGAAGCCCAAAAGTCGATCTCTTTCAAACGTTGAGCGAAAAGGTTCACCTTCGCAACTACTGCGAGACGATTTCCAAAAATCCCAGCTTCCACACTCGCATCTCCGTTCGCCAGTGAGACCTCCGCGCCGCGCAAATAAACGCCATCCGGTATGTA
>JACCDO010665111.1_pt1 | contig 10834 bp, 25 predicted proteins | sample 7446101 | NCBI WGS metagenome assembly JACCDO01 (sample SAMN15323440, study PRJNA562643) | freshwater metagenome | isolation source: river surface water | place: USA:Blue River Watershed | collected 2017-08-16
AATTAGACTATCATCCGATTTTCTTTTGTATGCAACCACATATTTCGATTCGGGACTTCTTTGACTCTCATCGAATTTTTCTTTAATGATACCAGTTAGTTCATCAATGACTTCTTTTTTATATTGTTCCATATCTATATTTTTAATCTATAACACAAATAAAAGAAATATTTCGGAATATTCCAAAATATTTTTCATCTTTGATTAAATTAATTTATTCTAATTGATTCTACAGTCTATAAACTCCTATTATAGTGTCTGAAATCTATAAAGTATGTTTATGGAGTTTAGGGTCAATATTTTATTCTTCCTCTTTAGTTAATTCAATATATTTTAATGACATGTCAATCAGTCCATTCATGTATTGCCATCTTGGACCCGCATTTTCGTGTCCGAATATCTCGAGCAATTTTTGTTTTTGCAATTTCCTTTCAGATTTGACTAATGATAACCATTGACCGTCAACCGTATCTGCTTTGTGGAATGCACTTGATTCATCACCATTGTCCATAATCTATTTTTTTTGTAGTCAGGACAGGATTCGAACCTGCATTAAGCTACATATTGAGTGGGTGTCAACTTAATGTCTTCCAATCAATCATCACTCTACCGATAGCTTCCGCCACCTGACTAATTAACACCCTAATTTATCCAACTTACAAGTGTTATGGTTGTCCCCAAATCTTGTCCTAAAGTAGGTAACAAGTTAAGGTTAGGAATAAACTTTTTGACTCTCCTTCCTGAGGGATGTTACCGTCTCGGCAGTCAACCGGGTGATTTTACGTATCTATCACCAACTTTCCCATACGGACATCACTCCGTTTCTCATCGTATTGGGAATACTATCCGTTGTCTGTTACGGAACGTGTAGTCAGTAGGGAGTCGAACCCTGTAGGAAATTAAGTTAACTATAATACCGTAAATTCATTAACTTAACCGTACACCCCGTGCCACCTGACTATTTTATTTAGATATACTTACTAATATCTTCTTTAGCAATTTCAGTTATCGAATCATCCATAATTTCTTTATTACTATGTCCAATTACTATAACGGAATAATACTTACCATCCAATTCATATACCTGATATGCTGAATCTTTAACCCATTCACCTTCTCCGATGAATTTTGCTTTATCTAAATCTATCATAATTTTATTTTTTGTAGTCAGGACAGGATTCGAACCTATACGTTAGCTTTACATTTCGTTGACTAACCGCACCTTGAAGCGAGCGTCTTACCAATTCCGCCACCTAACTATATGCAGGGCATTGGGTATTCGAAACCCATCTTCTTGAGCCTAGGAACCTCAAGTTGCAATACCTTGCTATGCCCTATGTTGCTCGTACTTTCCGAGCTGTCACCTTGATTGATTGCTTAGGCTAAGGTGTCCGCACTTCCATTACTATATGTGAAAGGAAAGCTTTACATCACATAAGGAGAGTTCTATATATTTCACTCACAATTTTTGTAGTCAGGGTAGGAATCGAACCTACCCTCTCCCGTCTATACACGGAGCGTCTCCCAGTACGCCACCTGACTATATTTTATTTTAATTTTCTAATCCCGTAACCAATTACCTCATTACCCATTATAATGGAACATATCTCCACTTTGAATGTTTTTCTAAGTATTGGATTGAACCACCTTTTAAACCAAACCGAATGATTTTCCATTTAATAAAGATTGGTGTAATCCTCGACCCACGCTCTTAAACCACAGGATTTACATTCTATCGTTCTGATTTGGGTGTCATGAGACCATTTCTCATGCTTACATCGTTGTTGTCGCATTTGAACTCTCTGTTGTTCAATTCCTTCTTTAGTGAATGAAAATAAAAAACGTTTAATGTGTTTTATCATAATCTATTTTTTTATCTTTTCATTTTTGTTGATTGAACGTATTTCGTCGATAAAGTCCCATATGGTTACCACTAAAAGTCCTAATAAACCTATCGGTAGTAACACAAAAAAAATTATTTCTATCATCTTATTTTAATTTTAAATTAAACGTAGGACTCGAAACCAATTGAGGATTCGACTTTTTTCTCCATTACCATAAGACCATCTACCTGTAATGATAAACACAAAGGGTAATCCAATAAACATTAATACAAAAAGTATCAAAGCAAAAGGTAATGTTAACCTAATCCACCCTTTCACCTCTGTTTTTTCTTCGGTATAAAAGTCAATACCCAAACTTCTCCACCTTTCACACATTTCTTCATAACTAATTTTATTAAGTTCGGGAAATGTTTCTTGGAATTTTGGGATATAACTGTATGTGTTATAAGACCAAACCCTTTTTAATTTTCTAAATACCATTTTATTAATTTTTTGTAGTCAGAACAGGACTCGAACCTGTAGTTGTACACTCTTCCAACTTAATGGACTTAATCTATCACCAAGTTCTTATGTTTATGGTGTGTACTTTAGGATACTTTCAGCGTCTACCATTTCGCCACCTGACTATATTTTTTCACATTATTTAAATCTTCGTCTTTTTCCGTTTCCATCAATTATTATGTCAACCATATCAGATTGTGTACGAGATGTCTTTGGGTTTGGAATAAAAGTGTATTCTTTTTGTTGTTCCGCTAAAATCTCTTTACCTCGTTTTGATACTATTTCGTGGGCATCATTTACGAATATACTTTTAATTAGTCTCCACAGGTGTATCATCTTGTTCCAATAATTTTTTAATCTCAGGTTTAAACTCCAAATAATCCAAATCAGGGTCACAAACATTATCAACCAACACCTCAAAACCAAATATTACTCTCATGTGAATCCAAGAAATGTGAGACTGGTAATAATCCATGTAGTATTCCCAAGTAAATCCTTGGTCGTCCTCACAATGTTTGATGATTGGCATAAAATCCTCATCGTCTTCCCAATCTTTTTTTAACTCGTCCCATTCATACTCATTGGTCGGGTCAATCTTGCACAACTCATCGTTGAATTGCATCCATTTTCTTAACTTGTCCACATGTTCCTGTGGTGCTTTAGCCATTCTCATTTGCATCGGACTTTAAATTTAACCAGTTAGTATCTTTATCCATAATCTCCACATCCGCACCTTTTGAAATCCCTAACTCAATCATAGAATCAAAAATACTCCAACAATATGTGGTTGCAATACCGTAATGTTTTTTATTACATTTGTAACAACTACCCGAAAAGCCGTTGAAGTAATAATAATCGTCATCTTCTTCAACGTCTTTAATTCCACTGTTTAGTCTCCAATAATCACCGCTGAGATATCCACCTCGCCAACTACCAAATACTTTATATGTAGTTTGACCTGCGATGACAATCTTCATTACCACCCAATTTTCCGGTGTTTCACTTATGTTTCTCATCTAAAGATTTATCCACATTTTTAAAATATTCGATTAGTGGTTCCACATCATTTTTCAATGGGACATTAGTACTCTTCACCAAATTATGTAATCTCTGAATGGTTAATCTTGATGGTCTAACATCATCAATACTTCTAGTGTAAGAATATGGGCTTGCATATGCGTAAGGATAATTTGCAATCCAAATCAAATTTCCACCAAGAGTAATGGTATGAATCTCACCATCCAAAGAATTAACAGGACCAAATTCAATTGGATAATTATCCATCAGTTGATTTAATTTTTCGTCCCACTCCTTGTTGTATGAATTGTTCATCAACCAATAGTGTGGTTTAAAAATGAATTGTAGATTTAGAATAAAGTTCATCATAAAACCTCCGTTAATATTCTCCATTCTTTTAACATGTTACCATCGAATATTGCTTCAATGGGAACACCCTTTAGTTTATCCACACTATTAACTTTCGCTTGTTTTAAAAGTTTAGAAACAAAACGAACCGACTCACCAATGTTATTGGTTCTATCTTCTTCCGTCCATTTAGAATGTTCGGAACATTTAATCATCTCAGGGTCCCATGTCCCCTTGAAATCACCAACACCCCAACTACCGTCACCTAATGTAACTGATAAACCAATACACGCGTCTTGGTATCCACCGTGTCCGAATCTTACTGATTCAATTTTTCCTAATCTCTTTTCCATAATTTTATCCGGGACTATGTCCACATTTATGTTTATGTTCAACATACCACATCATTCTAAATGTACCCAACACAAAGAAATATGTGTCGAATCCATTTATATCATCCGTGGATTTACATATACCAGTATGGTATGCCGGTACTTTGGTTTGTATTGTCTTTGCACTCTTACGGAACTTGTGGAAAGCCACGGAATGTCTTTTTGTTAATTTGAATGATTTGTACATGACCAACTAATATTTTTACAATTTATTTATTTCGTCCCGAAGCATTGCCGCAGATTCGTAATCTTCTTCAGCAATCGCTACGAGTAGTCTTTCATTGAGTTCTTGATTAGATAGATTCTCAACCTCATTTACCGATTCTCTATTTTCTTTCAAGATAGAAACCCACGCTTTCAAATACTTAACCAAGTTTTTTGGTTCAGACCACCAATTATAAGTTTCTTCAATCACTCGGTCTTCATAAACATTTTCATATTTTGATAGACCAAGAACTCTTCCCCAAAAATCAGTTCTCGGAATTCGTTTAGTGCCGGCATTAACTCTTTCAGTACTTTTCTTTGTTTTTGAAATCCCTGATAGATTTAAAATGGCTGGGTTGTCCATATACTCCAAATGAACAATATCTTCCTTTGATAAACCCGCTTCCTCCAAATCAATAAAGATTTGTTTCATTGGTTTACCGGCGATTGGACACCACATCTTCACGGCGTTTTTCCAAGTGTTGTTGTCATTGTCTAGTTTCAATTTAAACAACTCTCTATTGAAAATTTCCTCCTTCTCAATTCTTTTGGCGAGTTCATGGGGACTATTATTCAAAACAGTTTGAGCGACTAATCCACAATTGCAACTATGTTGCTTAATCCAATTGTAATGTGCTGTGTCATTTTCTAAAGCATTGATTACAATGTTTAGAGAACTGATTAATTTTTCTTTTCTATTCATGTTGTTATTTTCTTAAATTTACATTATAAGTTTTTAATCCATCATCGTAAGCTCGGTCAATCATGTTACCCATGATTAAAATATACATTTTTTCTCCCGGTATTCCAAACAGACTTTTAATATCCGAATCGGTTGAGTAGATTTCCAATTCATCTACCCCCATTTGTTTCAAGTAATCAACAACCTCCCTCATTTCATAGAGTGATAAATGATTACCATGGATTTTTATATAATGGTTTGATGGGTATTTGTATTCACCTGTTTCTTCTTCTCCACATTCAACATTACCCTCACCATCACATTCATCACAATCAGTTTCGTGACCGCAACAATCACATTCAACCTTTCCATATCCATCACAGTTGGAACAATCCTTGTACTTTTTATCGTACTCAGGTATCATTTTGATATCCTCAAATACCTTCTCAATATCGGAGACCAAAATTTTACCAAATCCTTTCATTTCACCTTCATAGAATTTTTTATATTCTTCCATGATTTTGAGAGCATTTGCACCATCGCCTTTTGAGAAATCATGAACATTTTCACGATTAATAAACTCAGGGTCATAAACCCACAATAGTTTGTAAGAGTTGGTTGATGCGACCCAACCATTGGGAAAACAAATAGGTTTAATAATTGGGTCTCTCCAATCATCATTTGAAGACCATGACCTAACAAAGGTTTCGTATTTTGGATTATCCTTTAACATCAGTACTTTGATTAATTTGTTCAACAATATTCTTCATGAATTCCATTACCTGTGGGTTAGGTTCTTTACCATTCTCCATATCTTGGATTTCCCTTTGGAATTTTTCACTGACAGTTTCCAACTTACCGGTTTTTACACCATCAAAGAAATCAACCACCAATTGTGGTGCTTTAAATTCTATGTATGCGTAAGTTGAATCAAAATCATCATCGTAATTTTGAATGTACAATGGATGTTCTGATAGTAATTCAAAAACATAACTGTACCAATCACGGTTACCACCACCGTTTCTAGTATATAAAATGATTTTAGGTTCACTACCTTCTTCGTTTTGAAAATAGATATCACGGAATCTACCTGTCGGGTAGAATCTATTTTCCTTACACTCTTTCATTAAAGCCACACCATTCTCACTATTCCAATCAGGTTCGCCCCAAGTGTCTGTGATTTTATCATATTTCTCTTCCCAATTTTCAGGAACGTTCTTATCCAATTCCAATGCTCCGATTAGAAATGGTGTTGCTGGATTTACCCCAAATAATGTGTTATATAAACTCATGGTACTTAATTATGAATTGTGTGACATAGTGATTGTGTGGATTGGTACATTGGTTAGGGACTCTAACAACAATTCCACATTATCAATTAAAAATCCACTGATGTTCTTTCCCTCATATTGTTTTTCAATAAACTCATGATAAGTGATTGGAAAATTAATCTTAAACCCTAAAGACAATGCAATGGATTGAATTCTACTTGCTTCATGTTGGTTATGACAAACTATGTAATCACCACTTTTCGACGCTCTTTTAATTAGTTGGTAGGTTTTACCCATACCTCTTGGGATAATAATTTTTTCCATATTATTCTTCGATGAATAGATAAATTAAATATTCAAACATATTTGAGTAGTCGTGACCATTGTTGAATGGGTACCCAAGTCTGGTTACAAACTCATCATTTTCTTTTTTGTACATTTCAAACATACGACTACCTGTCATCTTTGAATATTGTACGTTCGCAATTCGGTCACACAATTTAACGAATACCGCACCTGGTGTGTTTCTAATACCTTCGTAATATTTTTCGTTAGCCCGTTCTTTACGGTTCTTACCTTTTTCGTTAGTGACTGCGTAGATAATATCAGCAGCTTCCTGACCTAAATGGTCTTTTACATCGTTGTAAGATACACGGGTATCCTCAATCAAGTCATGACCCCATGTTGCTAACATACAGGCCTTTGACAATGATATCTGAACCACAGGGTTCACAATTGGTTCACGTGTATAGTATTCTTTACTATCATCCAAAAGATACCTAAATTGTTGACCAACATGATTCACCATCCTTAAGTGAAATTCATATGGTAAGTACGTATCGTACATATGATTCGTACTACTATGTTGTTCTAATACCCATTTTATCTTATCCATAGAACAAAAATAATATATTATTTATGATATTCCAAATTTTTTCTAAAAATTTCTTAGAGTTTTACTAATTGAATCTAATGATTCGTTCATTTTTATTAAACTCTCATTCCATTTTTCAAGTGTTCGATTGAGTTCTTCTAAACTTATCATGAATAAAACCATTTCACAGGTGTACCCCTCTAATAGTTTAAAATCATTCATGACTTAATTTCAATCGTTGGGTTTGTTCTGATTAAATCACTTACGTAATCGTCTAACTCCTCTTCAGTTTTGAACCATACTTTTTCATAATTTCCGTCGCTTAAATATATGGTGATATATGGGTCCCTAAAAACTCTATCACCTTCAATGAATCTATTTTCAAAATTAAAATCTTCGACTAAACATTCAAAATCCCAATAATGAAAAACAGCATCGAATTTTTCATATACTGGAATGATTAGGTATTTCCAACCTACTCTCTTTTTTTTCTTACCAATACGATAACCGTATTCTTCAAATTTTACGTTTTTGTAAATTCTGGTAATGTGGTTTGTAAAAATTATCATAGTTGTGTTTTTTAATATCCGTAGTAAATCATTACATTCTTTTTCCAATCGAAAGTGTGATAAAGAATAACCAAGTTGAAAATTGAGTACTCATACTTCCAACTACTGATGAAATCTTTATCGGGGTTGGTTAGGTTGTATGGTAACATATCATCAAACCAACTAGCAACTCCCCAATCCATGGCCATACTTCTAACATGGTCAATCAATTTATACACTCCCGAGATTTCTTCTTTGGTCATCGGTGTATCTTCGGTTTTCATAAAACCGGCTTTCGATTCCGTACCCTCAAAGAATGGTTCCAACATATCTTTATAGTATGTTCGAATCTTCTCAGTGTAGTATTTGAGTAGTTCTTCTACAAATTCTTTTTCTACCACATAGAAATCATGTTCCTCGGTAAAATGTTTTTGTGTTTCCTTGTTCTTGAATACCGTCTTGAAGAATTTCTTTGGGAATTGGTCCACATACTTTCCTAACTCATAGTGTGTGTTGTATGCAACATCGTACACACCAACATGACCCGGTTTATCATATGGGTCATCGGACCACTCTTCATTCTTAAACGCATACAACTCCTGTAAGGTCATGCTTTTGATTTTGTTGTATTCTCTCTTTGGTAGAGAACCTAAGTAGTTTCTATATCCCATAATGTTTAAACTTCTCCGTCAACCAAATCATCAAGAGCATCAGATGCGTCATCCTTTGCACTCTCAAGTAAATTCTTAGTTGTGTCCGCCTCGTTTCCCGTGACAACATTAACAACATCCTTAACCACCGCCACCGGTGTGAGCGCTGTCTTAATTGTGGCACTAATAATGTTTGAAAAAAAACCCATATTGTTTTAATTTAAATTTTACCACTCTCTTTTAAAACGAATTCGACACTCTCATCGAATGAATCTGCTAATCCTTGTTTCAACATTTTCAAATGTTCATCCTCACCTAACAATACCCTACTTTCAAAGAATGGATTGGACATAAGAACCTCAATGTTCATATTGTACACGTTACCAAACGAAGTTTGTTCGTTATATTCGTCTTTGGTATTATACCACAACTCACGGTAGATTTCCATTCGTTGAGCTTCGGTGTTGCTGTACCTTCTAAGAAGGTATAAGAATAATCTTTTCATATTAATATTCCTCTTCTTGTTTTTTGTTTCTTTCCAAACAATACTTACAGTTTCCTTTGTGGGTTAATGCCGGTTGTTCATTAGCTCTACCATTGATAACAATGTACTCACACCCATCAATCTCTTGGATTCGGTATTCATCAACATTTCCATAATGGAACGTCATCACATCATTGGGAATTGATTCCGTTGTTGTTTGTGTGGTCGTATCCTGTTCATCATTACATGACATAATACCAAATAGTATTATACCAATTAGTACAAATTTTCTCATCTTGATTTATAAAGTACGGTTAATTTTTCTCTACAATCACCATGACCTGGTAACCCTCTGTAATTTTTTCTCATGTAATTGTTATACTTCTCATCCATCTCACAAATGTATGCTAACTTACCATTGTAATAGATACAAACAAGACCATACCAAACATTCTCAATGATTACAGTATATGTGGATGTCATTGCTGAACCACCGATACCTTGCCAACCACCTGAAGTGTTTCCCCATGTTTGTTTAATCATATGGAAATTAATCTCTTTCCAATATCTATATTCTTCTTGGGTCATTTGGGTTGAGGTTTCTCTTTTAACAATCTTCTCATTCCAAAACTTAACCAATCTTTCTCTGTCATCACCACTAGTTAGTTGTGGGAATGTGTTTGCTAGGTATTCATACTCTGAAATACTTCTCATTAAGTCCGACATATCGGACAATTCTATGTTTAACATCATGATTGTACTAATTTAGTTACAATTTCCTTAACGGTACCAATGTCCGCTTTACCTTGGTGTCTTTTATTAAACTCTCCGATTGATTTACCAATCAACACTTGTGGGTTGGTAACAACACCTGAGAATCCTTGAATAATTTCAGTAAGTGCATCGGTGATTTCTTGAGGTGTCATTTGTTTTGGTAAGAATGCACGAAGGACAGATGCTTCATCACATTCTTTACGAGCCAACTCATCTCTACCAGCATCTTCGTAAATCTTTTGAGATTCTTCACGTTGTTTGATTGCCTTATTTATTAGTTTGATTACATTATCATCTGATAAGTCACCTAAACCATCTTGTTTTTCTGCAATAGTGATTGCTGCTTTGATGCTACTCAATGCAGATTTTGCAGTTTCATCTTTTGCTTTGAAAGCAATTAAAAACGATTCTTGTATTTTTTCTTTTAACATCATTGTTTTTTACTTTTTCTCCATCCCCACGGTTCCGGTGCGTTACTCGCTAAGGACGAAATTTTTGTATCATTTGTTTTATCAAGAACTGCCACGAAAGAGTTTCCTCTTTGGGTATCCAAAATTCTATCAACCTCTTTTTCAGTATAGAGCGGTTCCAATGTAACCTCATCGTGTTTCCAAGATTTCCACACATCAAAATCTTTCAAGTCTTCAAGAGTAATTGATTGTTTGGTTTCCACCAAATCTTGGGGTTGGTTAATTCTCATAACTTGAGTTAGTGCCTTGTAACCACTATTCTCAACGGACTCACCAATTTTTTCATAACCCCTCCAAACTTCGGAAGCCCATGTATACCTCGGGTTGATTGCAATACCAAAATTTAGTTCCCCATCATAATCAACACCCGCCCAATCAACTTCTGGTGGTTGATTATGGAAAACTTCTTGTCCTAATTCATTTTGTCCTAGATACTTCATTGTTTAATGTGTATGTAATAAATCTTGATGTACTTTTGAATCTAACAGTGATTTTTTCAATGCTCGATGTTCACTGTTACAAACAACAAAACCAAGTTCCGTTCTGTAAATTCTTAGATACTTCAAATCCCAACCATCTCTATAATCCTCCAATGAAAAGTATCTCCATTCGGCTTTACCACCTGATTCGGTAAAGTATCTTTCCAAGAGTGTAACCAATTCATCTTTGGTGAAAAAGAAATGTGGATATTTCTTTATGGTTTCATAATCAGAATGTTTGTCGTCACTCCAATAATATCCACAATGGAAATCTCTGGTATCAACATTGAATCTGT
>JACCDO010025002.1_pt1 | contig 10833 bp, 7 predicted proteins | sample 7446101 | NCBI WGS metagenome assembly JACCDO01 (sample SAMN15323440, study PRJNA562643) | freshwater metagenome | isolation source: river surface water | place: USA:Blue River Watershed | collected 2017-08-16
AATACAATCCATCTACTTCTACAACTCCTACTAGTCCTCTTTCTCCTATTTTATATAATCCTTCTAGTAATACTGGTACAAAACGCTTATTAACTGATACTAATACTGATACTAGAAATGTTAATAGAGGTTCTAGAGGAGGCAAAAGAAAAACAAGAAAAATAAAAAGACGTAATACTAAAAAACGAAATACTAAAAATAAAAAGTATAGAACTAAGAAAATTTATAAATAAATATTATATATACTTATATTAATAAATATAAGTATATTATGGAACAAAATGAAGAAAGTGATAAAAAATTAATAAGTAGTATAATTAATGAAGAAATTTTAAATAAGTTAGAAAAAAGTGTTGAAACAATGGAACCAGTCGCATCAGCATTAGCATCAGAAGACTATAAAATAAATATATTAGTTACAACAATTTGCCACGGAGAAAAAATAATAATGAGACCATTAGTTTCTTTTGATGATTTTGTTGATAATTATATGAGAGAACTAGCTAGACAATCGTGGTATCCATTTGTTAGAAAAACATATAAATATGGTTATGCTCCATTTGGTAATGTATGTATACTTCGTTCAACACCAACAGATCCTTGGAGTAATATAGATAAAAAAAAGAATATTGAAGAAAGTGTAAGGTCTCTCAACCCTAAACCAAATTTTGGTTCAAGAAAAGATGCTGCCTCAATATCTAGACAATTATATTCTAGTTATATAAATAAACCAACAAGTGGTAAACTTACAGAAGCAGAAATGGAAGGAAAAAAAAGAGGCGCTGTTATGGGAAAAATGGTAAAAACCTTCTCAAATATGGACCCACACGAATTTCCTGTAAAAGCCTTAATGAATCCATTAAAAATGCGTTTAGAAGTAATCCCAAGTGTATACAGTTTATCAGGTAAAAATACTGATAGACAAGAAGAAGAATTTCAAAAAGTGCCTAATTTTTTTGGCATTTCGCGCGATTTTTATTCAGGAATTTTTACTTCTATACTTTCAGATAATAGAGATAATGTATTTACATTTTCATCATTACTCAATTTAGCAGATGGAAAACAAGTAATAGAGATTTTTCAAAAATTATCAGATGAATCAAGAGACGCAATCTTTGGCTCTGGTAATCCTATTACTATTGATGGTTCTGAATTATATAAAGTATACCTTGAATATATTGACTATTGGAATACATTAATTAGTCCAAGGGCTAATTTAGCAATTCAAAAAGAAAATGAGAAAATTAAAAATGATAAAAGTTATATTCCAAATATTCGGTCTCTATTATTAGAAATTGGATGGAATATGAATAATTATTTTATAAAAGATAAAGATAATAAACCAAGACCTAAATCATATTTTATTTTAACACAAATGAATACAATGAATGTATATGTTTTAGCCAATTTGGTGTTTGATTTTTTGTTATTTAAAAAACACAATCCACTGAAGCCGTATATAAAAACTATTAATGATTTTCCTTCCTGGATAGAAGAATTAAAAAATAAAAAATCTAAAATTATTAATATTACAGATTCTTGTGAAAGTGTTATTCCAAATACAATGTCTGAACAACTTATTAATGATGCTTCTAGGTATATAAATGAAATTAGTATACGACAGACGCCAACACAACAAGCAATGGAAGAACAAACAGGAGAACCAGATATAATACCTTTTGATGAGTTAGATAAATATATTTCACAATTTGAATCGGAACAAGATGATAAAAAAGGTGGTAAAGGAAAGAGATACAGAAATAGACATAGACAAAAGGGTGGTAATATTGTATATTCATATAATCCTCAAGACCAAAACACAACTACATTATTATCAATAATAGAATCACAAAAACGCGCAGAAGAAGTAAAAACTGGAGGAAATAGAACTACTAAGAAGCGAAGAAATAATAAAAAGCAAAGAAGCAGTAAGAAGAAAAGAAGTACTAACAAATATAGATAAAAAATCTAACATAATATACAGTTCGTAAAATAGAATATAAATTAATCTATTTTACAAATAATAAGATAATGGATTTTGTTGAAACCGTTTTAAAAGAAACAATAAATAAATCACAAACACAAGCAAATAAAATTACAGATGGAATGAGTGATATAACTAACATATTTAAATTACCTATTCAATACAATGACTCCACAAAAAAACTGAATACTAACATTATTGAAGATCTAGAATTAGTTAAAACAGTAGACTCTGAAGAAACACCAATTTATAACTATGTATTCAAATCATCCAATGTTTTAGGAAAAACAGTGTTAGATTCTATTCCAAAATATTACACAACAGATACAGGATATTTAAAAGATAGTCAGCAACTAATTAAGCAAATTAAAAATGAAGAACTAACAGCTATTTCCGAGAAACACAATTTTACAGATTCTAATATAGAAGAAACTATTTCTAACTGGAAAGAAATCAAAGGTGAAACAGGGTTCCATTCAAAATACTTGTATATTGACTGGAGCTTTGGTAAATTTATTAATAATAATCCTAAATTGCTACAACTTATGAGTATGTATAATATATCATCTCCATTATTATCACTTTGTTTGCCAATTTTTGTGTTAATAGTGCCATTCTTTATTATTAAAATCAAGGGTATTGAGCTAAATCTAAATGAATATATTGAGGTTCTTAAAAAACTTATATCACAGCACTCCATTGTGAAAGTCTTTACTAATTTTAATCAGGTAGACTTTGGTCAAAAAGCTTATTTGCTAGCATCAGCGGCATTTTATTTATTTTCAGTTTATCAAAATATTCTAATATGTATTCGTTTTTATTCCAATATGAAGAAGATCCATGATTATATTAAGAACTTTAGGAATTATTTAGACTACTCAATAGAAATGATGAAATACCACTTGTCTTTTTCAAATGAACTAACAAGTTATACAAAATTTAACACAGAAATTATTAATAGACTTGCTACTCTTGAACATTTTAAAGCAGATATGGATTCCATTGTTCCTTTTAATTTTTCTATCGCTAAAGCAGTTCAAATAGGTCACGTAATGTATACATTTTATCAATTATATGAAAATGCCGAATATCATGATGCGATGCTATATTCCTTTGGTTTTAATGGATATATGAATAATATTTATGGTTTAAAACAAAATATAGATAATGGTAAAATAAATATAGCTATTTTTGTAGATAATAAGGAAAATAAGGAAAATAAAGATAACAAAGACAGTAATAAAAAAGTAAGTAAGAAGCTCACATCTAAGCAAATGTATTATCCCAAGTTTATTGATAACCAAAATATTATTAAGAATGATTGCGATTTGAATAAGAATATGATAATTACTGGTCCAAATGCGTCTGGAAAAACAACAACACTTAAAACTGTATTGATTAATGTAATATTGTCGCAGCAAGTTGGTTTTGGTTGCTTTGATAAATTAAAATTAGCGCCTTTTGATCATATACATAGCTACTTGAATATTCCTGATACATCTGGGCGTGATAGTTTATTCCAAGCAGAGGCACGCCGTTGTAAAGAAATTCTAGATTGTATTGAAGATAATGGCGATGATACACATATTGCTATTTTTGATGAGTTATATTCAGGAACAAATCCGGATGAAGCGGTGTCAAGTGCGACCGCATTTATGGAATTTATTGTTAAGAATAATAATGTAACGTGCTTACTAACAACTCATTATACAAAATTGTGTAAAAAACTGGCAAAAAATAAGAAGATTGAAAATTATAATATGAAAACAGTAAATAATTTGGGGACTTTTGTATACACATATTTGATTGAGAAAGGTATATCAAATATAAAAGGCGGAATTAAAGTATTAAGTGATATGAATTATCCAAAGGAAATATTAGATTATACTAACAAATAAGTCTAAAAATATAAATCTAAAAATATAAATCTAAAAACATAAGTCTAAAATATAATATGTAAAATATATAATTTATATTCGTTCACCCATAAAATAAATTATATATTAGTTTTGTAATAATGATATCCGAAATATTTAGTACATCTTTTTTATTTAGTATCGCAATTTGTAGCATCTTAGTAGGTGGTCTCTTTGCGTATTTTAATTATAGATTTTCAGAGCAGAACCATAAAATACAATCAATGCTTGGTTTAGTTTCAACTATGGCAGAAGAAATGCAATACTTTAGAAGCAAATTAAGTAGCAAACAAGTTGATAGCAGTGACACAATGGATAATATTCAAGTAATCCCTAATTTTTTAGGTGGTAATGGAAATATTCAAAATATGTTAGATAATCAGTTAATTGAAGTGTCAGACTCAGAAGTAGAAGATGAAGTAGAAGATGAAGTAGAAGATGAAGATGAAGATGATGAGGAAGACGATGATATTAACTCGGAAGTAGAAGATGATATTGATTCAGAAATAGAAGATGATATTGACTCAGAAGTAGAAGAGTTAGAAACTGATGATAACAAAAAAATTATTAATATTGATTTAGGAACAACTAATAATGATTTTGTTATTGAATCTGAAGAAATTGATTTAGGCAATAATACTAATGATAATGCTGTAAAAAATATCAGTATAGATTTAGATTTATCTGCTGATGAAATGATTTCCACCGACGAATTAAATTTAGAAAATATGGAATCAACATTAAAAAGTATTTCTATTGATGATAATGTTAGTTCAAAGGGTAAAGAGGATTACAAAAAAATGTCATTAAATAAATTACGTGATATTGTATGTGCCAAAGGATTGGTTGTAGATGCTTCCAAATTAAAGAAGAATGAGCTACTTAAATTGTTAGGTGATGAATAAATTTTTTATAGTAGTATTATAATATAAATAATATGAACTTCAATAATAACCAATATTATACTATGGATCTAACAACTCCTGTAAGTCCTGCGTGGCAACCTCAAGCATCTGTAAATAATAAAATAATTCAAGATTCAAATATTACATCCAATTGGAAATATAGACAATATATTCAAAAAAATGCCAATCAAATTATGAAATATAACTCAATGGAGGCTGTTAGTGCTTCAGGTAATAATCCATATTATGGTATGGATACAACGCAGTCAACTTCAAATATGCCAAAATTATATAGCTCTTTACATACACAGTCTGTTACTAATGATAGTGATTTAAAGCGTGATTTTCTTAATAAGCAGAGATTAAGTGCGCGAATGGTGTCACCATCTATTCCAACTGATAAATTTTTTTAAAACTAAAACTAAAATATAAAAGACAAAATACAATATAAATTAAAATATAGTTAATCAAAAAATAGATATAATAACAAATTTAAGTAATTTAGTATTATATGCCCAAACAAATCTTAAGTATTGATGTTGGTATAAAGAATTTATCATTTTGTTTATTTGAAATAGATGAGGTAAAAGACATAAAAGTTCTAAAATGGGATAACATTGATCTAACAAAACAAGACGCTATAGAAAGCAAATGTGTTTATATTGAATTATCTGATAATAAGCAAAGTAATAAAAAGGTATCAAAAAGTAAAAGTAAAACTAAGGTAAATACAATTACAGATTTTTTTGCGAACCCTTCTAATAAGAATGTGGACCCTTGTGGTAAGTATACGGACCCTTGCGGTAAACCTGCTAAGTTTATGAAGGATAATAAATGTTACTGTTTGAAACACTCTAAACTAACAAATTATATACAGCCAGTAGCTGATTTGAAACCATCTTATTTAAATAAGCAAACACTTCAAAAACTTATTGATATTGCTATAAAATATAAAGTTATAAATACTTTAGAAACCTCTCAATCTTATAAAAAAGCGCAACTTGTTAGTCTAATTAAAGAATTTTCAGAGAAAAACTGTTTCTCAGAAGTTAAAAAAAGTAATGCTGCTAAGATAGATTTAGTAACAATTGGGCGCAATATTCAGCATCGGTTTGATGACATATTATGCGACTACTTACTAACAATTGATACCATAATTATTGAAAATCAAATTGGTCCTATTGCTAATAAAATGAAAACTATACAAGGAATGTTGTCGCAGTATTTTATTATGAAAAATAATAATATTTCTATTGATTTTATTAGCGCAACTAACAAACTTAAGGATTTTATAACTTTAGACAAAGACAAAGATAAAGATAAAGAAAAAATGGAATATAAAGATCGTAAGAAACTTGGTATTCAAATTTGTTCTAATTTTGTTAGTGAGACTGGTCAATTTAAAGAATGGAATATATTTTTCTCAAAGCATCAGAAGAAGGATGACTTATCTGATTGCTTCTTACAAGGTATGTGGTATATAAAACATAATAAAAATATTTAGAATAACTACGTAGGATATTCATTCAATTATAATAATTAATTATAATTGAATTACAAATAATATATATTTTAATTCGTATTACTTAAAATTAATTGTTCTATATACATCATAATAATGGATAACGATATAATTGATATTTCAACGGATTTTGATAGTTTAGACAATATAGGCGGATCCGAGTGGGGCTCATCAAAGACTAATTTTGGTGGCGGATTAGAGCTATTAATGAATGATAAGCAGAAGGCCAGTTCTGGACCCACTAGTGATATTGATATTGATGATTTAAATAATTTAGAAAACGAATTAAATGATTTAGCAAATACTACAGCTCCTTCATCAAACAATTTTGAATCTGGACTATTTGGTTCAAAACTTAGTTTTGATGATAAGCCATCTGTTCGTTTTGATGATAAGCCATCAATCGGCAAGTCCACATCAAATACTGACTCGGACGCAAAATCATGGGATGGTTATGGTAAATTTAACAATATTCCTATTAATCCAGATATTCATATGTCTTCTGAACCCAAACTAACAAAGGAAGAAATGATGCGAGAGAAATTTAAGTTTTTGCGAAAGTTAGAGGCACTTGAGAGAAAGGGTGTTGAGCTAACTAAGAAATACAATATGGAATCTAGTTTAGCGGAAATGCAAGGTGAATATGAAATGATTATGGAGGAAAAGGCTAAACAAAATTCAGTAAAATTTCAAGGTAATATGATGATGGCTATTATTAATGGTATTGAGTTTTTAAATAATCGTTTTGACCCATTTGATGTCAAATTAGATGGCTGGGGTGAACAAATTAATGAGAATATTACTGATTATGATGAGATTTTTGGTGAGTTACACGATAAATATAAGTCAAAGGCTTCTATGTCACCCGAACTCAAGTTGTTATTCCAGCTCGGTGGTAGTGCTATGATGGTTCATATGACTAATACTATGTTTAAGAGCGCAATGCCAGGTATGGATGATATTATGAGACAAAATCCTGATCTAATGAGACAATTCCAGTCAGCCGCAGTTAATTCTATGGGGCAAACAAATCCCGGATTTTCAGGATTTATGAGTGGACTAATGGATCCTCAGCCACCTTCTGGAAGAGGACCTCCCCCACCCTTATCAACACAAGGGCCTAATGTTGTGCCACCTCAAGCAAGACCTGGTAATAATAATGAGGCAATGGGAAGAAGCAGTTATTTTAACAATAGCAATGCCAGCAGAAATATGAATGATGGTATTAGTATTAAGGAGTCCAGTTTTGGAGTGCCTGGTTTTGAACCACCACAACCAGCAAATAAGAGTAGCAGACGTCCTGATATGAAGGGTCCTGGTGATATTACTGATATATTATCAGGTCTCAAAACAAAGACAATCAATATTTCCGAAGCACCATCACCTGTAAATAATAACAACAATGATAATTTTACAGAGGACAACAATAGCAGCACTATTAGTATTAACGATTTGAAAGATATTCAGACAACTGCTAATGTTCCAAAGCGCAGCAAGAGAAAGCCCCGCTCGGATAAAAATACTGTTAGTTTAGATATTTAATAAAGCAAAAATATTATATTATTGCCATATATTAGAAATAATATATGACAAAAACTAGAAGCGTAATTGGAGAAGGAGCGTATGGGTGCGTTCATAAACCAAGCTTACATTGTAAAAGACCACCCAAACGCAATTTTAATTATAGCAATTACGTATCAAAATTAATGAAAAAACATAGGTCAGAAGAAGAATTAAATGAATTTGTTAAATTTCATCAATATGATCCTCAAAATGAATATCATTTAGGGATGCCAATTAGTTGCGAGTTAGATATTAAAGGCAAAATGGATGAAGATATTGCTGAATGCGGTAAAATGGCACCCAAAGTATTTTTACATCCTGAGAATTATGGATTGTTAGTTATGAAATATGGCGGCCCTGATTTAAAGATATTTTGTAAGAATGAAATAAAAAAGTTTTTAAAGACAAAAAAAAATGAGAAATCAGATAAGTTCTGGTTAGAAGCCCATCATTTACTAAAAGGACTACAGTTCTTTAGAGATAATAATATTGTTCATAATGATTTAAAGCCGCAAAATATATTATTTGACCCAAATACTGGCAAGTTGGTATTTATTGATTTTGGTCTAATGAGAACCAAACAAGACATCATAAAGTCATCTAAAAATAATACAAATAATCTAGGTGTATTTCATTGGTCTTATCCTTTAGATTGCGGATTTATGAATCAAGATGATTATACTAAGTATAATAAAGGAACTTCTAATGGATATTGTAAAGCAGTTCAGAATGAGCTCACAGGTATGATTGTATCAGGAGACAAAAAAAATACAACCAATTTAGATATTGAAACACCGGAAGCATTTGATTTGTTTTTCTCTTACATTAATCTAAGTGGTAAAGATCAGCAAGCATCAGCAAAATATGCTTTTATGGATGAGTTTTTTGATGGGCTGAATCAAAATATAAAAAAAAATTATGATAGTTTTTTGGATACAGTTATAAATTCAATTGATGTATATGGTCTCGGATTCTCGTTACAATACATATTAAATTGCTTTATGAGACATAATGCTGTTTCATCGCAATTTTATACTAATGCTTCAGCGCTATTTGCCAAGATGTATGAGCCTAATCTTGAAAAAAGAGAGTTAAATATATATATTTTGTTAGATGAATATGAGAATATTTTATTAGAAGATGGTATATTGTCTAGATTAAATAATAATTTTGAAAACCATAAATTAGTAAATAGTTCACCAATGCCATCATCAATTATGCGTTTTGCTAAGAAAGAAGAAGAGACTAACAGCACAAGCAAACCTTTATCAGAACATCTAGAAAGTATTGCTTACCTAGACCCAGGCAAAGCAAGAGGTAGGAGTAGGACTCGCAAAAACAGAAATAGAAGCACAATTATAAAAAGAAGTAGTGTCAAATCAAAATCTAAAACTAGAAGTAAAAAATAATATTATTAAATTTAATATCTTTGTTAGTAAGTAATAAATTAAATACAATAATATTATTTATATATAATAATATAAATGGCACAAGCACAAACAAAAGCAAAAGTAAAAGATAAAGATAAAGATAAAGATAAAGATGAAAATGAAGAAGAAGAAGAAACAGAATTAAAAGATAAGAAAACAAAGGTGGAAAATGGACTATTTATTTTTAGACGCGACCTAAGAATAGTTGATAATAAAGGTCTATTATTAGCAAATAGCAGATGTAAGAATTTATACACAATCTTTATTTTTACTCCTGAACAGGTAACAGGTTCTAACAAATTCAAGTCCGATAATGCCGTCCAGTTTATGATTGAATCATTACAAGATTTAGCATCTGCTATTTCTAAGAAAGGTGGTCACTTATATACATTTTACGGCAAAAATGATACTATTATAAAGCAAATCATAAAATCATTAGACATTGAGTTAGTATGTTTTAATAAGGATTATAGTCCATATGCTGTAAAAAGAGACGAAAGTATTATTGAGCTTTGTCAAAAGAAGGATATTGACTGTCAAGTAGAAGTAGCACAAGATTATTATTTGTTAGATCCAGGCACTGTATTAAATGGCTCCAAAAAAATGTATCAGAAATTTACACCTTTCTATAATTCAGCCCATAAGAAGCACGTTGATTTACCATCTTCTAAACAGGTCACCAATTTGGCTAAGACTAGTAAACAATTGGCAAACACAATAAGTCTTGAAACAGCGCTACACCGTTTTACAAAAGTAAATCCAGATATATCTGTTAATGGTGGACGAGAGCACGCAATTTCGCAAATTAAAAGTGCTGCTAGAACTCAGACTCACTATTCTAGAACACATAATGAATTAGCCAAAGAGACAACAATGCTTTCGGCATATATTAAATTTGGCTGCTTAAGTATCCGAGAAGTTTATAAGGTTTTCAGACATAATACAGATCTTATTAGACAGCTTTGGTGGCGCGATTTTTATGCTAATATTTTATTTGCTTATCCACATGTTCTTGGTAGCGCAATGAAGCCAAATTATAATCGTGTTCAATGGCATCATAATTCTAATTGGTTCAATGCGTGGACAAAGGGTATGACTGGTTATCCAATTGTGGACGCCGGTATGCGCCAATTAAATGCCACTGGTTATATGCACAATAGAGCGCGTTTAATTACAGCTTCTTTCTTAGTAAAAACACTACTAATTTCATGGGAATATGGTGAGCAATACTTTGCTAAAATGCTCACTGATTATGATCCCGCATCAAATAATGGCAATTGGCAATGGATTGCTGGTTCTGGTGCTGATTCACAACCATATTTTCGCATATTTAGTCCCAAGGAGCAGAATAAAAATTTTGACCCTGATTGTACATATATTAAAGAGTGGATTCCTGAATTACAAAATGTAGAACCAAAGGATATTATTAATTGGGATACTGAGCACGTAAATTATATTAGCAAAACAGAAAGCGGAAGATATCCGGGACCTATTTGCGACTTTGCGAAGCAAA
>JACCDO010474871.1_pt1 | contig 10832 bp, 7 predicted proteins | sample 7446101 | NCBI WGS metagenome assembly JACCDO01 (sample SAMN15323440, study PRJNA562643) | freshwater metagenome | isolation source: river surface water | place: USA:Blue River Watershed | collected 2017-08-16
AACTTATTATTTTTTAGTAGGTACTTTCTTTTTTTTCTTTCCTTCGATTTCAGGTTCATCAGCTTCAGGAAGAACAACGAGTTTTGGCATATGTTTACCACAATAACCATCATTCTTTGCTTTAAAAGTACAACTTGAACCATCTTTAAAATGTCCTTTACATAAAGGTATACCATCATCTTTTTTAGAAGATGAAGAACTCTTTGATGTTTTAGATGATTTTGTAGAAATAGAAGCATCATCTTCTTTCGATTCTTCTTCATCAACTTCATCAACTTCATCCGATAATCCATAACGAATCTCTTGAATAGATTCAGAACGGAATTGTTGAATTAATTCTTCATATTCCTTTTCTTTTTGTTGAGCTAATAAATAATATTTTTCAATATTACAGAATAAATCATTAAATTCTTTTAATATTTCATCATTCGGAACAGGAATTTGAATGTTATTAAATAAATGAATATCAATATTTTTTTGTATAGAACCATTTGTTGATTCCATAATAAAATTTTGATGATTTAATAAATAATAACCAATATATTTTAATAATGTACTATCATTATTTATAGTATGAATTGTCATACCACTATCATTTAAAAATAATTTTTCATATTTAATACGGACACATTCTTCTGATATAGCAAATCTTCCAATAATAATGTTAAATCCTTCTCTATTGTATATGTCCGCAGTAAATGTTTTATCACCACCTCCATATACATCATATATACCAGGATTTGTATCTTTTTTAACAATTCGTTTACCATAATGAATATCACATAATTCTTGAATTGTCTTATTTTGACATTCATTCTGTTCAATAACTTCTGATATTTTTTTCATAATCATCTCTTCTATAATTTTTAAATTTTTTTCAGATTCTTTAAAGATACTATATTTTTCACTCATCATTTGAATCCAATAATTCATTTTATCTATATTTTTAGGTAAAACAATTTGAAAATCTCCAATTTTTTCTTTTGATATCGTTTTTACAACTGATCCATACATCAAACTTAATAATTGATCCCTAATAGAATTTAAACTTAAAAAAATAAATAAATTATTAATTTCATTTGTTTTTAATACATTTGCACCTGCAGCACAACTAAATTTATTATTCTCATAATGAATACATCCATCACCTTTATCTCCGATAATAATTAATCCTTCTTTCCCTTCATAATCATATTCATCACATTTTAAAATTTTATCAGAGGATGTGTAAAAGTTATATAAACCTTTATTTTTTCCAAAAGATGCAGGGTGATTACTTTTTGGTAAAAAGGTCACTAATTCCGATAATTTTTTTAATTCATAATCTTCATTACAAATAATATTCATTTTATTATATTCTTTTGAATTAAATGAATAATTATTACGACGAATACTATTTATGGGAACGGATATAATTAAATTTTCATATACTCCGTCTTTTTTAATATCTCCTTTTTGACGAATGAGTTTTTTTTTTAAAATAAAATCTTCATCACATAATTCACATAATTCAATAAATTTAAATAATTCATCTTCATCTTCAATCATATGATCTCCGATAAAATCAACAAATACATTATTCTCTTCTTTTTCAACAATTAAATCATAAAAATTTATAGATGAAGTCTTCTTTTCTTTATTATGGAAGATAACAATACTTGTTTTTGTAGGTGTATTTTCAAATTGTTTTTCAGGTACACTAATCACATCAGTCACATTAAAATTTTCAACCAATTTTTGACGAATTGCACTATATTTTCGATCAAAGAAAAATCCTTCTTTGATAACTGCTACACATGAACCTCCTTCATCAAGGAGGTACATCATCGCTAATACAGAACATGATTCTTTATCATTTAATGAAGTAATATAATCTAATTTACCTTTAATAATGGTCTCTTTAGCAAGTCCAATCTTACAAGCATATTCACGAAGTTGTGAAGAACATTCTAATAATTTAACTTTTTTATCATCAGAATTTTCTTCAATATCGTGTATTTCTTTTTTAAGAATTTCAATATTACGCTTCAAAGATTCAATAACTAACATAATTGTTTGAATCTTCCTTGTATCCTGTGTCTCTTTTATCTTTTCTTGATAAAGATTTATTTTTCGTTCAATCTCCTTCAAAGTTGATTCACGTTTTTTAATATTTGCACCTTTTTTATTCTTATCTCCTCCATAAGGAGGATTTGTAAAAATATATTTAAACTTTAAATCTTCTTTTAATTCATTCTGAAAATCATATTTAAAAGAATTACGAATCATAAAATTTTTTTCAACATTTGGTAAAGACCTAGTAATACCAAAGACTTCAAGTGAAGCTGTCTTTACAACATCTCTATTCATATCAATATGATAAATCTTATTAACCTCTGTATCCCAGTTGATACAATTACCATTCTTTTCAATCATATAATTACAATATCCAGTAGTAAAACCACCTGAACCTCCGAAAAGATCTATCATAGTTGGTAAAGTACCATCCTCGTTTAATTGAGGTTCTACTTTATCATAAATATACTTTACAATATGACGGTCTGTAAAAAATGCTCCTAAATCAGAGATAGCAGTCTTATCTTTTCCAATAAAATACTCATATAATTTACCGGATAATAATACATTGGCACTCTCCTCCGCTTTTTGAATAGTTGAAACACGATTAATAATTTCAAGATAAATATCCAATTCGAGTTTTTTAGGAATATCATAGAATAAAAGTTGATTTAATCTTTTAAATTTAATATCTTTCTTCGGATTTCCACATTCATGTAGTTCAGTTAAAATTAAATTCAAACGTGCTTTCATCGCATTTCCTTCATCAATTTTAGCTAATTCTTTAAATCTACAATTATCAGATAATCCTGTCTTTAAAAATAATTCTTCATCACGATCAATTAATGATAAACCATAGAAGAAATTAAATATCTTAAGGGCATTCATGCCAAAGGCAGCGCCTGAATTTCTTAAAAAGTTATGAATTTCGTGAATATAGTCACGTAAATCTTCTTTATTCGTAATTTCACTCATGATATCAACTGTCGAATTATTTTCTGCCATTTTTTAATGTTCTTTATTTAAAAAATATTCATTTTTTTTTAAATTCAAATAAACGTAAAGAATGAATCATTCAACGTAAATAGAATGAAATGAATATATATATAAAAATACTTATTTTTTATAAGTTTTGTCATTAGCAACTTTTCCGTTTTCAATAGTGATGATACGGTCGCACATATTCATAATAGATTCGTCATGAGTGATGAGTATTAAGGTAGAATTTTTCGAAACTTCTTGAATTACTTTTAATACGGTATTTTTATGATGAGGGTCAATAGCACCGGTTGGTTCGTCAAGAATAATAATCTTGTTCTTTTTTCCAAAAGTTCGTAATATATGAATAATTTGTTTTTGACCTCCCGAGAGAGCATCACCACCAACACCTACATCCGTATTAAATCCATTTTTAAGATTACCATATATATCCTTTAATTCTAAACGAATAACTAATTCATCAATCTCTTTTTTGGTTAAAGGATTACCATATTGAATATTTTCATAGATTGTACCATTGAACAATTTATTATTTTGATTAACATAACTGATCTGTGAACGAACAGAATTTACATCATATTTTGTTATATCTTTATAATCTAAAAGAATCATATTTTTATTGACAGGATAATAACCCATTAATAATTTGATAAGAGTTGATTTACCATTTCCGGAAGAACCGATAATACATACTTTTTGTTTATCTTCAATATTTAAATTGAAATTTTTGAATAATAGATCACGTCCGGAATAACCGAATTGAAGATTTTGAATATCAATTCTTCCAGTCTGTAATTGAATAGATGGTTTTTTAGGAGTTTTTGATGATTGATCATATAAATCTTTTAAGAATTCATCAGTTTCTCCAATAACTCCAAAATAGTGTACTAAATCAGGTAGAGAAGAAGAGATAGTTGAAATACAAGGTAAATAATAAATGATTGTAATAAAGATAGCCATTAAAGTAGTGAAGGATATCTTTTTTTGAATAAATAGATATGCTGTCACACCATTAAGAATAATAAAGGTTACTATATCAAGAATACCATTTGAATAACGGATTGTATTTACACAATCAAGATTTTCTATATATTTATTTTTATAGTTTTTGGTTAAATCAAGATAACCACGAATTTCTTCTTTCATTTTACCAGATGAATAGATTGATGAGAGATTCGATAATTTATTTTGTACTTCTTCACTATTTTTTTCAAGGAGATGATGACGCATATTTGAGAGTGGTATACATCTTTTACACATATAATAATTAAAAATAAATATACTTACTACAATAATAAGTGATACAAATCCTAATACAGGATTAAGAAAGAAAAAATAAATATTAATAATAAGAATAGCTATAACTTTAGGGAAGACCCAGATTGTAATATCAGTGGATAATTCTCTCATAATTGTTGGAATAGTATTAATTCTTGATATAAGTTTACCAAGTTCAATATCGGTATAATTATTTTGATATTTTACTAAAAGATTGGTATAAATATAATTAAGGATAAATTCATTGAAAGAGGGAATAAGTTTTGATTCTATGTAGTGAATAACGCCATCTGATGCTTTTACAATTAAAAGTAGAATAGCAATCATAATAAGGAATCGTATGATGATTTCAGGTTTTGTTTTAGAATGTAGTGATTCAAAGAATTTTGAATAGAGTTGAGGGACTGCGATCGATTCAAGAGGATAAGCAAGTGCAGTAAAAATAAGGAAGATAATAATCGAATTTATATTTTCTTGTAGGAATTGTTTTGAAATTTTCCAAGAATAGATACCTTTTAACTCTTCAGAAGAATTCATAAAGATTCACAACTATATAAAAAAGATATATTTTTTAGAATGAATATAATTTAAAAAAAAAAATTATCTTTTAAAGATAGGTAAAAAGAAAAAATGCAGACACCAACCATGAGATTATCAATGTCGAAGGATTATATGCGACCTTCAAAAACAACAACCGACCGTATGCAATCAAAAGATGAATTAAAAAAATATTTAAAAGATTATGAGGAGATAAAAGAAGAAGATGTTAATTTTATGACGATTGGTCAACTACTTCGTTATATATCCTATGATAAGAAGACACGAAGAGAAGTTTTTCGATTTGGTGGATTATTAAAGAAGATAGATAAAGAATATGTTGTATTACAGGGTAAAAATGGTATGACATTTAGTGCTCAAAGATATACATATGATGATAATGGAAATAAGATTCATACAACAAGATTTTTCAAAAAGCAGAAGGCGGAAGAGATATTAAAAGTAGAATTTGAGGAAGCATTAGAGAAGTCAGAGGAGGTGATTGATAAACAGAATGCAGTTATCGATAAACAAAAACGAGAACTTTTAACCTTAAAAAAGAGACTTGAAGAGTTAGAGAAATCAAAATCAAAAAGATAATAATAATAATCAACATTATTTATTTTTTATTTTTATATTTGAAGAATCAAAATATCCTGATACGGATTCTTCAGATAAGATATCAATACCTAATTCTTTCATAAATTCAACAAATTCATCTCTTGTCTTCTGTTTAAATAATTGAATCGACTTTGTTTGATTTTTTAAACATGATACAAAAGGATCTTTATTCAATGCGAAAAAATAAAATACATATTGATGTTTACCCGTAGTCTGTGGAGGACATGGTCCAAAATATCCGATAGAACCAGTATGATTCATACCTTGTTTTAATGATGTATCTAAATTTTTTTGATAAAAAGATGGAAGATGATTTAAAGTAATCGATGGTACACTTTTGTTATTAAGTTCTTCTATTGTAGTAAGAGAATGATGAATGGATGGAATATACCAATGTATATAATTATTTGCAGATAAATCTTGGAGAATCAGAGCATAAGCACGTGTTCCTTCAATAGGAGTCCATGTTATTTTGGGTGAATTATTTTTTCCATATTTTAAACAAGCAAATTTAGTAGGAATAGGATCAGTCCATTGTGGTATATTTATATGAAGAGACATCTTTTTCTAATCATAGATAATAAATTTTTTTTAAATATGAAAAAAGATTATTTTTCACCGATAATATGAGATGAGCATTGAATAAGATTTGAGATAGAATGAAATGTAATATAATCCATATAACTAAGTGATAATTCTTTTTGGAGAGGTGATTGTTGAATCAGAAATTTAAACCAAGATAGGAATATTTTTTCTTGACGGAAGGGTTCACAGTTCTGTATAGAATCATAGATAAATTTTTTTTTCTGTTCTGAATTCCATTGAATAAAAGTTTGAATGGAATCTGTAAATTGAACATGATTTTCAAAGATAAATGCATTTTTAAGATGAGTATAAATAAAAGGGGTAATTTGAGATTTTTCAATAAATATTGGGATACCACATGCACAAGCTTCAAGTGGAGATTTACCAAAAGTCTCAGATTGACTTGTAAAAAGAAAGATTCGATCTTCTAATTTATGATAAAGTTCAAAGATATCTATATGATTCATTTTTCCATAAAAAGTACAAGGTATTGAAGGATATTCAGTAGATGCTATATTTTTGATATGAGATAAATCAGGACCATCTCCTATTAAATGAAGATGAAAAGGAATAATATGTGTAAGTGTATGAAGATATGAAAAGATACTTTCTATATTTTTTTCTTTCGATATACGACCTGTATAAATCACATTTAATTTTTTTTTCTCATATGTATCTATTTTATGAAGATGAAAAGTAGAAAGATCTAGTTCATTTGCATTAAAAACATGATGTGTAAATTCTTTATATTTTAGTACCATGGGATAACCTGTGACTATAATACCAGAAAAGGTTTTATTAAGAAGATTAACTTGAAGTTTATGAAGAATACTAGAACTAAATTTAAAGATTTTATAGACATTCTGTAAATAAAATTCATAATCGGTATGCCAATTCGGATATAGATGAATATCAGGATTTTTTTTTTTTATCTTTTCAAGAATGGAATATAACCAAATAAATTCACCGTGAAAGATAATATTTGTATTTTTATGTTTAAGAATATGTATTATATCTGATTTTTGAAGAATGGGTACTTTAATTTCTTTATAGAAAGGTACCCGTATACCGGGTAGAAAGATAATTTCAAAATTTGGAGAGGATGGTAAAGAGATTTCTGATTTTTTGGATTTAGTTAAGAAGAGAGTAATATGAATTTTATGAGAAGAAGTCTGAAGATCTTTTAAATAATCAATAAATTTAATATATTTTAGAGAGACACCATTTAAAATTTCATATATATTTGGAAGTATAAAAATAAAATGTATATCTTCGGGTTTGGTAAAGAATGAAGAAAACATGGATTCTATAAGAAAAAAAGAAAAGAGAATTTAAAAGCGAACTTAGGATTAATCAAAATTCATTTGAAAAGTATGAGATGAAAGAAAAGGAGAAGAGGAATATAAAAAAATAGACATATAAATATCATTTTGATGTATAAATGAAAAAGGATGTAAAGGAGAATGAAATTGAGATATTTTTTTTTTAGAATTGGATTCAAAGGAATGAGTAAATTGAGGAGTGTGCGTCTGTATCTCTTTAAAATGAAGTGTATAAATATATTTTTTAGAAGAATGAATTTTACCATGGAATGAAGTTTGAATATTTGAATAATCAATATCAAAAATATTATTTTCGAAGATAAGTTGTGAAAAGAAAGAATGGGTTGAATTTTTGAAAGAGTTAAAATCAGATATATTTGGATAAGTAATAGGTGAAGGTGTTAAGAGAATGAAAAGATGAAGAGGATTCGGAGAATCAAAATGAAAATGGATGGGTAAAATAAATTCATGAATAGAAGAATCAATATTTAATTTTTTTTGAAAGAGAAGAGAGATTTTATGAGAGGGTAATAGTGATAAAGTTCCTTTATCAATAGTATATTTTGTATCTTTATCAACTAAAAAGTGATAAAATTGTTTAGATATCCAATCAGGTTTATAATGAATAGATTGGCAGTAATAATTATCACAGACGATATGATTTCCCATAATTAATCTAAGGAATTATAATAAAAAAAAAAGAAAAAACGAGTAAATTAATTTGTAAAGAATATCGTGACTAAATATAGTAGATTCAACGAATATGATGAAATTTTTACCGAATTTAATTAAAAAAGCTGTTTTTAGTAACTCAGGTGGAATGAGTCAAGATAGAGGTAATCATTTATATATTGTTTTTATGATTGTTGTTATTGTAATATTAATGAGAATGTTTGACAAGGATGGAAATTCTTCTTGTACATCTTCTTCTTCATCATCTTCTACATATTGTTCATCAGATGATTATTGTTCAACATGTGATTCCTCGTCTTCTTATTGTGATTGTCCAACAATAACTACTTCTTCTTATTCTTCTTCTGAACCATCTTCTTGTACTTCCTCATCTTCTTCTTCTGAATCTTCTTATCATCCTCCTCCCCATCCTCCTTGTCCTCCTTGCCCTCCTCCTTGTCCTCCTTGCCCTCCACCTTGTCCTCCTCCACCTTGTAAACCGTGTGTAGAGACAAAAGATTGTGGAGATCCTTATGATGGAGCATGTAAAAAAGAAGTTGTCTGTTCTTATAATCGCTTCTGTTCCAATGAAAGATGCTATTTAGAAATAACTGTTAATTCTCATCAATTATGTATTCCCCAATATATTTTAAGAACAGTACCTCATGTTATTAATTTTTTCTATACCTTTTATATTTGTAATTTATCCAATACACAGATTAATTCAATGATTATGTTAAAAGATTTATTACAATGGATGACTCAAGGTGTAGCATTAACAAGTGATATTTTACCTGATAATGTTTATCCTATCTTATTTATTACTAAAGATCCCTGTGGAAAAGTACAGATTTATGAATATTTGAAAGTATTCGTCACTACAGATGATTCAGGTGTTCGCAATGCTTTTGTAACTAAAGGTACTGATTATTTATGTATATATGATAAGATAAATAAATTATTAGTTGGATGTAATGATTGTCCACTTATTTATGATTTATTAAATGGTAATGAATATTATACTTATAATATATCAGAGACAAGTCCATTATCATTACTTCAATTTTTAATCGCCTTCCTATCACTCTATTTAATACCCGAATGTTTAATAGGAAAAGAGATATTATTCGATGTCTCCTATTGTAATGAGACAAAACTTCAATTAGAATATTTCTATGAATTCTTTAATTGTGATTGTAATATGTCTACAACTATTTGTTAAAATTATAAATTCAAAACCATTTTTTTAAATATAAATTCATTTTCATTAAAAATGAATTTAAAGATTAAATGTAAAATAAATAGAAATAATAAGAATGAAGGAATATAAAGTAATTTTTTGTGTTTTTTGTGGTCGAGAGAGGTATATGTCAATTTTACAGAGATATATTAATTATTGTTTAGATCAAAACTGGATAGATGAATATCATATGATGAATTTTACGAGAAATCTAAAAGACTTAGAATATATTGTTAATCTAGGATATGAATTAAAAAAAAAATATGGAGATGAGAGAATAAAGGTACATTATAGTGTGGAGACTGAGGTTAGAATTAAAAATAAGGAGAAAGAATCAATATGGGATGAATTTTATAAAAGGATCGGTATAGAGATAGGAGATGAGAATTCAGTTATTATAAAATGTGATGATGATATTTTATTCTTTGATGTATATCAATTTGAGAAGGCATGTAGAGAGAGATGGGATGATAGAAGATCATGGTTAATACATTCAAACTGTATCAATAATGGTGTATGTGCATATTATCAACAAGAAAAATTTAAAGGAATTTTAGGTGGAAATATAGATAAAGGATTGGAAGAGTATCCGAGAGGTGGTATTTGTGGACCTTTATTTGAAAATCCAAGAATTGCATTTATTCAACATTATCATTTTACAAAAAATCTACTTATGGATCATGAGAGTATTCGTGATTTTTATTTGGAAAAAGATGTTTTTATCTCGACTCGTATATCTATTAATTTTGTATTTTTACATGGACAAGATATTAAAGAGATACAAAAAGTAGGTAAGAATGATGAATACGAATTAAGTTCAAAGATACCTGAAAGATTATTAAGACCAAATCGTATATTGAGTGATTTTGTGTCAGCACATTATAGTTATGGTATGCAAGAGAGATTATTTGAAAAACAGAATCAAAATTATTCTTTATATCAAAAATTAGTACAATCTTATCTTTCACCTTTTTATTTATTAAAAAAAAGAGAAGAACCACCCAAAAAAGAATTAAATTATCCAACTGTACATATAAAAAAAAAAATTGAAAATTGGGAATCCATCGAATGTGATAATCCTGTTCAATCTGATGAATATTATATAAAACATAAAGAGACACAACAATATATCTATTATGATACTACTAAAAAAAGTTGTATATTATCAGATGAATACAGGTCTTATTTTCAATATAGAAAAGATCATATTCGATATTTTATTTATCCTTTTACAAAATATTCATTCCCTAATCGTTTGGTAGATGATCTATTGTATAGTAAAACATTGGTGGATAGGAGAGAGATAGAATTAGATTTTTTAGAAGAACCCTATGTAGAAGGTTATAAAATACGTTTTCGTAGAAATGGTGAATATTTAAGCTGTAGATCATTATTCGAGAGAAATAAATTTGAATTATGTATAACAGTGGATGATCAAGATGATCGATGGATCTTTGAAAAAGTGAAAGATTCAGATAAGATAGAAGTCGAAAGAATCTATGATTCTTCTTTCGATCGATATA
>JACCDO010497625.1_pt1 | contig 10832 bp, 9 predicted proteins | sample 7446101 | NCBI WGS metagenome assembly JACCDO01 (sample SAMN15323440, study PRJNA562643) | freshwater metagenome | isolation source: river surface water | place: USA:Blue River Watershed | collected 2017-08-16
CCCTTGCGGTGCAGAAGGGGGCTTCAGTGGCAGAGAAGTGATGGCTGAATTTCGCAGGGCTACGGGCTTGCCGACCGCCACCAACATGGTGGCCACAGATTGGCGGCAAATGGTTCATGCCCTTTCTTTGCAAAGCGTGGACATTCCACTCGCGGATCCTCATTTCTGGACCATGGCTGGATCGGTGCGAGTGGCCCAAACCTGTAGAGACTGGGGTCTGACATGGGGGTCACATTCCAATAACCATTTCGATGTGTCCTTGGCGATGTTCACGCACGTGGCGGCTGCGGCACCCGGGCGCGTCACTGCCATCGATACCCATTGGATTTGGCAAGACGGTCAGTTTTTGACCCGCGAACCCCTGCAAATCGTCAACGGCATGGTGGAAGTCCCTCAATCACCAGGTCTTGGCATCGAATTGGACATGGACAAAGTCGAAGCCGCTCACCGCTTGTACTTGCAACATGGGTTGGGTGCGCGCGATGATGCCCTTGCCATGCAATACCTCATCCCTGGCTGGCGCTTCGATCCCAAGCGCCCCAGCATGCTCCGCTGAGTCCACACAAATTAGCACGTGCTAGAATTCGCCTCGTTGCGGCTGTAGCTCAGTTGGATAGAGTACTTGGCTACGAACCAAGGGGTCGTGGGTTCGAATCCTGCCAGCCGCGCCAAAAACCTTTTGTTTTCAATAGCTTGCGGTCAAAAGCCTCAAGCTATTTTTTTGCCTTGGGGATTTTGGGGGGACTTGCCCTCGCCGCCGCCCTTGCTTGTCGCTTCAAACTCACCCGTGAAAGGTTCCACCGACCAGTTTCATCGGTGTGTGAATATTGCTGGGTGTGGTTTTGAGTTCCCAGTCATGTCCAACCAGGAGCACTGACATGAATACCGAGTTTGACCCTGAACGGGATCTTCAATTGACGGTGGATGTACCGATCACGCCCGAGCAACTCTTTGCGGGATGGACAAACCCCGACTTCCTGCCCAAATGGTTTTGTCCCCGGCCTTGGCAAGTGACGCATTGCACCATTGAGCCTAGAGTGGGGGGCATGTTTGCGAACGTCATGCAGTCACCAGAGGGTGAATCCATGCCAGAAAACAAAGGCTGCTTTTTACTGATTGAAGAGAACAAGCGAATCGTTTGGACGGGCATGATGTCCAGGGATTTCAGACCCAATCCGATTCCTCAACTCGGTTTTGGCTTTGTGTGCGATCTGAACTTCACGCCGCTGCCCAAAGGGGGCACGCGATTTCATGCCGTCGTCAAGCATGTAGATGCTGAGGGCAAAACCAAGCACGAGCAAATGGGCTTCGATCAAGGCTGGCGCATCGCCTTGTCACAGCTGGTTGAGTTGTACGCTTAACGCGCGCCTCACTTGCCGCTGAGGTATTCGGCCACAGCCGCCATTTCCAATGCACTCATCTTGCTGGCGATGGCATGCATCACCGCATTGTCATTGGTTCGTTCACGTTGGTTGAATTGCTTGAGCTGTGTTTCTGTGTAGGCGGCAAATTGGCCTGCCAATCGGGGGAGGCTGGATGTGCCCTTGGCCTCTGGTCCATGACAACTCGCACAAGCGGCCAAGCCACTGTATTTGTTGCCTTGGTGGTAGATGTAGCGGCCAACAGCTGCAAGACCAGAGTCCTTGGACGATTCGCTGGGCACACTTTGCTTTTCAAAATACTTGCCCAAGGCCACCATTTCGTCAGGAGTCAGTTTGGCCACCATGTCGGCCATGGCCGTGCTCTTGCGTTTGCCACTTTTGAAGTTTTCTAACTGTTTGGCAATGTATTCCCAGTGTTGGCCAGCAAGACGAGGAAAGACTTCACTGGACGATTCGCCTTCAGCACCGTGGCAAACAAAGCACACCCCACCCACGATTTTTTTGGCTCTTGCCTCATCGGCCTGAGCCCAGGCACCAAGGCAAAAGCCCAGTGCCGCCACCCCGAACAAGCCTTTTGCCATGCATTGCTGAATCGTCATGTTCACTCTCCAAACCCATTCATGAAAACGCCGCTGGCTTTCGACAGCGGCGTTGGATGCGAGACGCACGCCTGAAGATCAAAAGATCACGCCAGGGTGTCTGCCCAAATGTTGCGAGCCCAAGCCATGGCATAACGGCCTTCCAGCTCGTTGGCCGCGGAGGAAACGCCACCTGAGCCGGGAACTGTCAGCATGGTTTTCTTCTCGGCGTCGTAGCGGTGAACGCTGGCCACATGCACCACATCTTCGCTGCTGACAAAGCTGTAGCAGGTGTTGTTGTAGATGGGGAGTTGATTGACCTGTTTGCCAGTGAGCAAGGCAATCACAGCCGCGGCGCATGATTTCCCGTGCTGATTGGCCATGTGACCTGACTTGGGCATGAGCGGAGCCACTTGAATGGCATCGCCCAGAACGTGCACATTGGGCAGTGCTTTGGATTCAAAGGTCAGGAAGTCGACTTCGCACCAACGCTTGTTGGCTGTTGCCAATCCGGCGTTCACAGCCACATCGCCTGCGCGCATGTTCGGAATGACATTGAGCACCGAGGCTTTGAGATCGTCGTTGAACTCAAACTTCAAAGTATTGGTGGCTGCATCGACATCGACCACATTGTGCTTGGGACGGTATTCGATGATGCCTTTGTAACGTTCAGCCCAAGCCTTCTTGAAGAGAGGGCCTTTGGAGGTCACGTCGTCATTGGCATCGAGTATGAGCACCTTGCTCTTGGGCTTGGACTTGCTGAAGTACTCAGCCACCTGGCAAGCGCGCTCATAGGGTCCAGGAGGGCAACGGTAGGGCGCCAAAGGAATGGACATGGCAAAAACGCCACCGTCGGGCATGGCTTCAAGCTGCTTGCGAAGGGCCACGGTCTGTGCGCCAGCTTTCCAGGCGTGAAGGACTTTGTCCTGTGCGCCAGGTTTGCTCATGCCGGGTAGTGATTCCCACATGAAATCCACGCCGGGAGACACAATGAGTCGATCGTAGGGCAGTTCGCTACCCCCAGCGAGTTTGACCACACGCTTGGTGGCATCGATGCTGGCCACGCGGTCTTTGACCATCTGAATCCCATGGCGTTTGACGAGGTTGTCATAAGGTGTCGTGATGTCAGCCATGGTTTTGCTGCCACCAATGACCAAGTTTGAGATGGGGCAAGAGATGAAGGTGTCATTGGGCTCAACCAAAGTCACTTGGATTTGACCTTCAGACCACATGCGGATGTACTTGGCGGCAGTTGCTCCAGCGTAGCCCGCACCAATGACCACCACTTTGGGGCCATTGCCACCAGCGGTGGTGGCGCAACCTGAGATGAGGCCCAATGCACCAAGAGCGGTGCCCGCTTGCAATATTTGTCGGCGTTGAATCATGGCACTGCTCCTTATTTCTTTTGTGCAGCAAAGTAGCCGGCAATGGCCACAATTTGCTCGTCGGTGTAGCCCTTGGAGAGCTGATGCATGATGGTGGCAGGTTTTCGGCCTGCCTTGAAGTCCAGCATTTTCTTGACCATCTCGTCTTTATTGGCACCCGCCAGCGATTCCATACCCGGTTGAGCATTGCCATTTGTGCCGTGGCAGTTGGAACACCCCGCAGCCCAGCTGCGAACCTGCAGAGCATCTTGTGCCTGAACCAATCCTGCACTGGCCAATAGGGCCAGCATGGTTAAACCCTGTCGAAATTTCATGGGTGAACTCCTGAGTGAATGTCTGATTCGCAGTTTCAAGGCGAGAGCCTTTTATTAGCGATTACTTATGCGTGAATGTAATCCAACGACTTGGTTCATGTTCACCGTGAAAACCCGGTTTCAAACTGACGTGGGGCTTTCAAGGTTTGGATTGCAAAGCGTCTTTCTCGGCATTCACAAATGCCCCATAGGCGTTGAGTTTGTTGGCGGCTTCAAATGCCGGCAGGCTGCTGAACGCAGACCAGTCTGTCGATGAGTAGGCCTCTTCGAAAGTTTGCATCTCGGCCACGGCTTTGGCCATGGCTTGTGCGAGGAACCTCAGGTACTTTTGGGTGAGGTCAATGTCTTTTGCCGGGTCGCGAGAAATGGGCCCATGCCCTGGAATGGCCACCTTTGGGGTTTGAAGCATCATGTTCTTGATGGCTCTGAGCCAATCCTTGGGGTCAGCGTTGCCCACAAATGGCAAGCGGCCAGTGAAGAACAAATCCCCTGTGAACAAAACACCCAGCTCGTCAACCCTCATCATGAGGTCATCTTCGGCATGGCCAGAGCGACCATCCAGCAAGGTGAAGTGATAGCGACCCAATTGAATTTGTTCCGACTGTTGGCCACTGACTTTGGCCATCCGGGTCGGGGGAACCAAACGGGTTTTGTCGTTCACCCATGGGAACAAGTCTTGTTTTCTTTGTTCCAAGCGGCGTGGGGTGTTGTCGCTGTTGAAAACTTCCAGGGCTTTGGGGTGTGCAATCACCTCAACCCCAGGGCCAAGCAGGTTTTGCAGGCCATAAAAATGGTCGGCGTGATAGTGAGAAATCACCACAAGCTTGACCTTTTCACCCGATGCAGCTTCTAGTTTTTTGATGAATTTGGTTGCCAGATCAGGCGAACCCAGAACATCAAATACAACCAGGCCAGCACCTGTGGCCACGGCGCCAGCGTTGGAGTTAAAGCCTGCATTGGCCGAGTTAGCGACCCCCGGCACGCCTTGTACAAAATAAACATCCGAGCCTATTTTTTGCAATGGCATGGGTGGCAAGCCATCGGCCTCCATTTGTGCATGGGCCGCATTGGCACCCAACACCAGCAAGCCCAAACACAGCAGCGATTTGAAATTCATCATGGCACTCCCCCCATTCTTTCTCACGAGATTGGAGAGAGTTTGTACGATCTTGCACAACGGTCCCACCTCGGGGATTACACGAATGCCAGTGGAATGCGCCTTGTCTTGTGCTAAAACCGAATGATCGAAAATTTTTAGGGAGTCTTGCATGAAGCGTCGTTCATTGTTAGTCGCCATGGGATTGGCCATGTCTTTGTCCTGTGCAGTTCAAGCCCAGCAGTTTTTCCGCATTGGCACGGGTGGAACAGCTGGAACCTATTACCCTGTGGGCGGCATGATTGCCAACGCCGTCAGCCAGCCTGGCAAGATTATGGTCACTGCGCAAGCCACCAACGGTTCGGTAGCCAACGTCAATGGCATTGCAGGTGGTGCCATGGAATCGGGTTTCTCACAATCTGATGTCGCAACCTGGGCCTACACCGCTACCGGAGTGTTCAGCGGCAAGCCCGCCGTTAGCGATTTGCGCATGATTGCCAACCTCTACCCCGAGAGCATTCATTTGGTGGTGAAAAAAGGTTCCGGAATCAAGTCGGTGGCCGATCTCAAGGGCAAACGCGTTGCCTTGGATGAACCCGGCTCGGGCACCTTGGTCAATGCACGTTTGGTGCTGGCTGCATGGGGCGTCAAAGAATCCGACATCAAGCCCGACTACATCAAGCCCAACCAAGCTGGTGACAAACTCAAAGACGGTGCACTCGACGCCTTCTTCTTTGTGGGTGGTTCACCTGCCGGCGCGATTGCCGAGTTGGCTTCCAGTGGTGCGGGCATTGAACTCGTTCCGCTCAGCGGCCCCCAAAGTGATGCGCTGCGCAAGTCCAACCCCTATTTGGCTGTGGACAACATCCCTGCGGGTACCTACAAAGATGTGCCAGCTGTGCAAACTCTAGCGGTTGGTGCACAGTGGGTGACCAGCGCCAAAGCAGATACCGAAACGGTCTATCAGATCACCAAAGCCTTGTTTGGTAAAGACGCCCAACAGGCATTGGCTGCGGGCCATGCCAAGGGCAAATACATCACGCTCAAAAATGCAGTTGACGGCGTGGGCATTCCATTCCATCCCGGTGCTGAGCGCTTTTACAAGGAAGCTGGCGTTCTGAAGTGAACGTGTGAGTTTGACAATCTTCTCAAGGGGCCAATTGATCAATTGGCCCCTTTTTGATGGAACCCCAAAATGACCACCCTCAACGATCCACAAAACCAGGCTGAGCTCCAAGCCTTGGAAGAAAAACTTGATCCAGAGATGCGATTCAGGCCGCTGGTGTCGCCGGCTGCCATGGTGGTCAAAGTGCTCTTGATTGCTTTGTCCCTTTTCCATTTCTACACCGCTGGCTTTGGTCTGCTGAGAGAAACCACGCACCGTGGCGTTCACCTGGCATTTGTGTTGGGATTGATCTTTCTGGTCTTTGCTTGGCGTCGAACCGACGAGGACCCTGAGTCATCTCGCAAGTCCTGGTTCATCTGGGGTGGCGTTCCAGTTTTGGATTGGCTGATGGCTGCAGCCGTGGCGGTCAGTGTGCTCTACATCCCTTATGTATTCGATGACCTCGCATTTCGCGTCGGCAACCCTGGCTTTTGGGACGTGCTTTATGGCTCGGTCCTGCTGGTTACCCTGCTTGAAGCCACTCGGCGCTCCATGGGTTGGCCTTTGCCCATGATCGCGATTGGTTTCACGGTGTATGCACTGGCCGGCCCTTACTTCCCTGGCCTTCTCAAACATGCGGGTGCTTCCTGGAGCCAAATGATCAACCACCAATACCTCACCAGCCAAGGTATTTATGGCGTAGCGGTTGGTGTGGTGGCCACTTACGTGTTTCATTTCGTACTCTTTGGTGTGATGGCAACCCGCGTGGGTTTGGGTCAGTTGTTCCTTGATCTCGCCAGCAGCGTGGCGGGGCGTTATGCAGGTGGGCCTGCCAAAGTCAGCGTGTTTGGGTCAGGTCTTTTTGGCATGCTCAGCGGCAGCTCAGTCGCCAATGCCGTCACGGTAGGTTCACTCACCATACCAGCCATGATCCGCGTGGGCTACAAGCGCGAGTTCGCTGGCGCCGTTGAGGCAGCTGCATCCACCGGAGGTCAAATCACGCCGCCTGTGATGGGAGCGGCTGCATTTTTGATGGTCGAGTTTTTGAACATCTCCTACCAGAGCATCTTGGCTGCGGCAGCGGTCCCAGCATTCATGCACTTCTTTGGCGTATTCATGCAGGTGCACTTTGTTGCCAAGCGCGATGGACTTCGTGGACTCACACCAGAGGAAATGCCGCGTTTGCGCGAGTCCTTCCGCATGCGCTGGCCCACCCTCATCCCTTTGGTATTGATGATTTGGATTTTGGTATCGGGCCGAACACCTTATTTGGCGGCATTCACTGGCATCGTCTCGTGCATGATCGTCGGCTTGTCCATGCCCACCTCAGGCATTCGCCCAGTGAACATCGCTGCCTTTTTGGGCTTCCATCTCTTGCTCATTGCCATGGCCTTCTTGGATTGGGGCATGCAGGCCGATGAGATCAAGCTCAGCCTCTTCATGGCAGGTGTTTTGGTGTGGTGGCTGATGAAGCGTTTTGCAGGGCTTAGCGGTCGCATCGATGTGAGCGTACTGGCTGAAGCCTTTGAAACCGGTGCCAAATACGCATTGGCTGTGGGTGCGGCGGCAGCCACCGTGGGCATCGTCATCGGTGTGGTCACGCTCACAGGTGTGGGGTTCAAGATCAGCTTTATCGTCACCAGTTGGGCGCAAGCCATTGCGGGTTGGGCGATGTTGTGGCTGCCCTCGTCTGTGGCCGACCTCAACTCACTGACTCTTTTGGCTGCGCTGGTCATGACCGGTTTGGTGTGCATCCTCATGGGTTGCGGCATTCCCACCACGGCCAACTACATCATCATGGTGACGGTGGCTGCGCCCACTCTGGTCCAACTCGGCGTGGAACCTCTGGTCGCACATTTCTTTGTTTTCTACTACGGTGTCTTGGCAGACATCACGCCACCTGTGGCCTTGGCGGCCTATGCGGCGGCGGGCATGGCTGGCGGTGACCCCTTTAAGACCGGCAACCAGGCCTTCAAGCTGGGTTTGGCCAAGGCCTTGGTTCCGTTCGTCTTCGTGTTCTCGCCTTCCTTGTTGTTGGTGACCAAGGGCTTCAACTGGAACGACTTCACTGTCACGCTGGTAGGCTGCATTTTGGGCATTGTGGTGTTGGCTGCTGCACTGAGCAGTTACTTCATCACGCACATGAAGCGCTGGGAATCCTTGCTTTGCATCTTGTCGGCGCTGTTGCTGATTGCACCGGGCACTCAAAGTGGCCTTGTGGGTTTGGTCATCTTGATACCAGTGTTGATCAATCAGTGGCGCAATCGGAATCAGCCCTCACTGTTGCACTGAAGCTTTGCTGGGTGCAAATCGCACCCAGAGGTTGTTGAACACCAGGGCTGCGATCACCAACGCAGCCCCGGTGATTTCAGTGATGTGCAACTGTGCGCCCTCCAGACTTCTGAATAAAAAAGTGAAGACGGGCATGAAGTTGAGCATGAGGATGGCATTGAGCGTTCCCAGCCTGGATGTGCCCTTGTTCCAGCACAGCATGGCGCCAAGTACACCGAACAGGGCCAAAAAGCCCACCCGCCAACTCACCTCCAGCCATGCGCTTTGAGGCGGCAGCAAGGCAAAACCCGTCAGCAGGCTCAGCAACCACACCACCACCAGCAAAGGCATGGCGGTGATGCAAGTGAGGGCGGTCAGATCCAGAACGGTCCAAGCTTTCAAGCGTGCTGTGATCAGGGTGTAAAAGACCCAAGCCGCTGCGCCAAGCAAAACCAAACCGCAGCCCAGCAACTCTTGACCGGCCTGAGCGCCGTCTTGCGACAGCAAACTGCCGCCTCGTGTCACCGCCCAAGCCAGCCCGGAAAACGCCACAGCCATGCAAAACAAAGTGATCCATGCTGGGCGTTTTCGGTACAAGACCCATTCTGCAATCGCAGTCATGGTGGGTTGAAGGGAAATCACCAGCACAGCAATTTCAGGTCGGGTGAAGCGCATGCCAAGAAAGACCAAGGAGCTGGAACCCGCCATGCCGATCACGCCAGCCCACCAAACAAGGGGTTCTTTCAAGCCTTCACGGATGGTTGCGATGCCTTGCGAACGCACAAGCCAAACGACCAAAATCAAGCACGAGAGCCCGTATCGAATCAGGTTAATGCCGGTTGAGTCTATGTAGGGCATAGCGCCAGCGGCAATCGGCAACTGCGCGCCCCATGCCATGACGGCCAGCAAGATGAGCCCAAACCCTTGTGTTGTGGGATGCATGCTTGCGAATGTATCAGTGGCGACTCTCAGCCTAGTCGGGCTTTGGCATCATGCGCGACAGTGGACTCCTGGAGACGCAATTGAACACGCCTTTACGCATTGGTCTGGTCGGTGTTGGCCTGATGGGCCACGGCATTGCTTACAACCTGCTGAAGAAAGGGCACGACCTCACCGTGCTGGAGCATGCAGGCAATCAACCTTTGGACGAATTGCTCGCGCTTGGGGTGAAAACCGTGAAAACACCAAAAGCGCTGGCTGGACCTTGCCAGTTGATTTTCATCGTTGTCACTGGAGCCCCACAGGTTCAAAGTGTGATCGAGTCGACCGACGGTTTGCTCCAGGGTTTGCAACCTGGCACGGTGGTGGTGGATTGTTCGACTTCGCTGCCTGACACGAGCTTGCGCATGGCTCAAATTCTGCAAAGCCGAGGGGCTCATTTTTTGGATGCGCCCATGACACGGCTTGCCAAAGACGCGCGCGAGGGCCGACTCAATTTGTTGGTGGGTGGTGAATTCGCTGTGTTGGAGCGAATTCGCACTGTGCTGTCCACCTTTGCAGAAAACATCACCCATGTGGGGCGAGTCGGGGATGGTCATCGCATGAAACTCTTGCACAACTTCGTGTCAGTGGGGTCCATGACCTTGATCGCTGAAGCTGCAGCGCTGGCTCGCTCCAGCGGCATGGACATGACCGCCTTCGAGCGTGTGCTCGCCACAGGTGGCGGTGCGGGCATTGCCTTGCAGCGACTCACGCCGGCCATGTTGGAGGCGCGCAGCGATGCCGTGCCTTTCACTTTTGCCAATGCCCACAAGGACCTCAGCTACTACGTGGACATGGCCAAAGCCTCTGGTGCTCACGATGCGGTGGCTCAATCGATAGTGAGCACTTTGGGTGAGCAAGTTCAGGCAGGACATGGAAGCCTTTATGTGTCTGCTCTGATCGACCAACTCAGTCAAAGTTCAAAGCCTCAGAAATGAATTGAAATTGCATCGACCACGCGGTAGTGGTCGTCGACGATGGGCATCCAGCGCCATTTGTCAAAAGTGGTGCACGGATGTGAGATGCCACTGCCCACGATCTCGCCCACAACAGGTGGTGCAGAGGAATTCGGATCGAATTTCAAATACGCATGTTGGTCATTCAATGCGCTGATGTGCCAATCGCGCGGACAAGGTGTGGTTGACACCGTATGGCTACGGGGCTGGGCTCGCCAAATTGGGACGGGCAAGTCTAGGTCATAGGACACATCGCGTTTACCCATGGTGAGCAGGGCCAGGCCTGGCTCAGGGACAGACTGAACCATGCTCAAGACTTCAATTGCAGGCTGCAGAGTCTGGGCTTGCCCCAACCTTTGACCTACAGCTTGCAAATGATGGTGGTATTGCACATGGTCATGGGTGAGGTAACAACCCGAACGCAAAATGCCGCGCATGGGGCGACCCAAATTGGGTCTGAGGTGTTCCGCCACCAAATCAAACACAGCAGAGCCGCCCGCGGTCATCAAGACCTCGTCGCACTCAAACCATTGTTCGCGCGCACAAACCTTGGCCAATTCGGTCAGCATATTCATCAACGCGCCAACTGCTTGACGGTCCTCTTCGCTGCGACAAGAGGCCAGTCCTCCTTCATAACATTCCACCCCCACTAAGCGCACAGCCGGGCTTTGGCGAATCGCTTGGGCAAGTGCCAAGCCTTGTTCAAAACTGCGAACTCCGGTGCGCTTTCCCGAGATGCCCAATTCCAACAAGACCTCAAAGCA
>JACCDO011136889.1_pt1 | contig 10829 bp, 3 predicted proteins | sample 7446101 | NCBI WGS metagenome assembly JACCDO01 (sample SAMN15323440, study PRJNA562643) | freshwater metagenome | isolation source: river surface water | place: USA:Blue River Watershed | collected 2017-08-16
AACAGCTCCTTCAGATGACTGACTTCTGCCTGCTTATCGCTGATACTTATCAACAGTCTACTAAGCTGTTCTGTGTGGGTCCCTTCCTGCATGGTCTTCTCCGCAATGTGTCACTTCTCTCTTACGTTCTCTCTTACGTACTCTCTTACGTTCTCTCTCTCTCTCTCTTTTGAAAGAAAGGAGATTCTTTCTCTTTATTTTTTTCTCCACACCAGAATGTACCGGTACCAGGCCTGGCCGGTTTTCTGTGTATGATTCAGTTACAAAGAGATAAAAAGAGAAAGATGGAGGGAAACGCGGAGTTGCTGGCGCTGCAGCGGCTGGACGAGACCAGTGCGCAGCTGCAGAAGCAGGGCAACTACCTGGAGGCGCTCGAATGCATGGAAAGGGGGCTTGTGTTGCGACAACATTTTTTTGGTGCTGATAGTGATGAGGTATGGAGTGCATGCAAAACTGTTGGTGAAATGTGTAACTTATTAGCGATGACATACCTGCAGCAAGAGGATTTCAATATGGTACGGTTGCTTATTTTCTAAGCAACATATTATTTTACTTACTTATTTACATAATTATTGTTCAGGTGCTGGAATTACTGAAGAAGGCAGAGATACTTACGGAAAGAGATCCACCAGGACGCGCCGCAACTTTTAATAATATGGCATGTTACTACCGCCGACAAGGCAAACTACATGCTGCATTACAGTATTTACAAAAAGCATTAAAAATTGAATCCAAACTTACTAATGTTCAGAATCCTGCTGATACTCATATAAACACCTGTGCTGTCTTATCCCAACTTGGACGACATCAAACAGCGCTAGAACATGCACAAAATGCACTTATATTACTACAAGAAGAATTACTATCACCACCTGGTGCAACCGGGAATGCAGCGCCACCGCAAGCAGATCGTATTGCGGTGCTAGCAATAGCATATCATAATATAGGTGTAGAGCAAGAGTTTTTGAAGCGTTTTGAGCAAAGTATATTGTCGTACCGCAAAGGAGTAGAAGTTGCTGAGAGGTACCTAGGAGCGAAGCATCCCATCTGTATTACCTTGAAGAACTCACTAGTTGCGAGCAAGAAAGCAGCAGCATCAGCTGCTAAAACTGCTAATACAGAAAAAATGAAGAAAGAATTACAAGCAAAAATCAATGCACCAGCAGTAATGCCCAAGGCGAATATCAAAGGGCCGAAGGGGGCTGACATAGATGTAGACATCACCACACCCTCGCCATACGCTCCTAGTCCTAAGAAATAATTAAATGTAAAATTTAGTGTAAATACAACTTTACAAAGTCAACAATCTTTTCTATTTTTTAGTCGGTAATACATTAAGCACCACCTTCTTCGTGGGAGAAATCGCCTTGAGCTCCCGCAGGTCCTTGAGACTCTCCTTGGACTCCTTGCTCGCTAGTTGCGTTATTCCTTTTTTCTCTTTCACTGGTGGGATATCTTCGACCAGCAAGCGATAACCGCAATTCAAACACGTTTGGCCGTGTAAGTCCTGCTTCTTATGACAATTCTTACACACTACGTAGTTATACGGCGCTAACATGCTTAATAAGTACTTGGATAACGCTACAATGCCTTCAGTACTCAACGCTTTCTTGACAATCGCGTCGGTGCCCGAGGAGAGATACAGTTTTCCATCCGCGATATCTAGTAGGATCTCAAGCCCGACAGACAGCAGCCTCCTCGCGTTCTTCTCGTGGTTTAAGATGGCTGTCACAAGCACGGCTAACTCCGCCTCCAATATCTTCTCTGTCTGATCCATGTAAATCCCTGACAATGATCTGCCAATGGAGTGCACTACCACGGTGATACCGTCTCGGTAATTGAACTGATTTTGCACATTTAAGTTATTATGAAGTAAATTACGCAATGACCAGAGTCCCGGTAGCAGCGACTCGACCAGCTCAGTAGGGTTGCTTATCACAGACAACAAGGCATCAACCCCGCCAATATCCAATACTCGTTTCTGATTATTTTTATTGCCCCAGATTCCTTCTCCAATACTCTCGGCAGCGACAGCACGCACGAGTGGGTCGGCATCAGTGACCAACGTAACCATCCGCTCCAAACCTATATTCGACTTGATTCGCGCCAATACCTCGGGCGGAGTCACATCCTCCAATATCGCGATGATGGACGCCGCCAAGTCTTGGATGTACTTGTCGCTGTCGCTGTAAAGGTTCACAATGGCCTCGATGCCGTTGTTGTCTATAATAGCCTTTCTGTTCTCGTGGTGAATGCACAAATTACTGAGAATTTCTAGTGCAAATCGCATGATATCCTTGGAGATGTATGGCACATGAAGCTTGCTGATGAACATGGGGACGCACTTCGCCTCTGTTCCCAGCCATAATCCCACATTGTCCAAGTACGACAGCGAGAGAAGAGAGCGCAAGCAAGCTTCTACGACTGACACTTCCTCGAAATTCGAGCAGATTTGGATGAGCTTCTCAATGGCGCCATCGATCTCTAGCAAGCGGATGCGATTGTTGTTGTTGTAATACAGAATATTCGCCAGTAGGATCGCCGCGTTGGACATTACAGGGATGTAGTTGGAGTCTAAGAAAGCAATTACTTCGGTGATGAAGCGACCAGCGCGCTCTTGATTAGGTGGATACCACATCATGTTGCACAGAGCCCACAAAGTGTTTGATTGAATAATATTATCTGGATCCTCGAGTAACAAGAACAACGCTTCAATGCCGCCTCTGTCGCTTATCTCTTCTCTGCATCGATCGCTCTGGCCGATATTACCAAGTACTAATGGGGTGTGGCGTTTGACCATTTTGTTGATAGCTGCACACATCACAATGAGCGCGTCTATGACAGGCCCGTCGAAATACTTCGTGGTGTCTTTCGCACTGAATCGCGATACATTCGCAAGCATTTCGACTGCGTTTGCGTGGACTTCGTCGTTCTGATCTAAATCCAATATGTTTTGACTGTACGCGGTGGTGATCAGCGTCACCATGATGTGCACTCCATCACACTCGAGTACTCTCTTACAGTTTCCATCATGGTAGCAGGTTATGTTGGCTAGCGCAGCAGTGGATGCCTCTAGCAAGTCCACCACCGACTGCTGACACATGTGCAGCAGCGCTGGGATCGCATTCGCCTTACCAAAGATGTCTTGAGCGTTTTCATCTTTATGACATAAATTAGCAATAGTAACGGCTGCATGAGTTTGTACTTCCGCGTCACTTTCGTAACACATTTTCACTAACACGTGCACACAATTGGCGTTATTCGTCATATCAATATGATTTTGGACTTCATAAGATGCCACGCATATCGCCAATGCCGCATTACGTGCGATTTCCCAGTCCACGGCACCGTCTTTGATACACAACTCTAGCAGTGACTGGATGACACCGTCCTTGACGTTAATCAACTTCATGTTGCTGTTATTAGGACCCTCCACCCTTCTAGCTGCGCGCAATGCCCACTGCCTGCGTTGCTTGATCAGCGACCGCAAGGAAAGGTTCTCAGAGGGTTGGAATTCGTCAACCCTGCCTTCAATATTCAATATCGCCTCCTCGTTACCGTTGATTTCATACTCTTTATAGCCATTTTCATAGAGAATTTTTTCCTTCTCCTTCTGCAACACACTGTCTTTGTATGCTCGCCAGAATAAAACGCAATCCCAAATCAATATGCGGGTCTCCACGAAGCTGTCCCAACCCATGCCACCGATGGCTCTGGCGGCATATTTCCTGATTAATGGACGAGGCGATTGACAGAGTGCGGCGAGCACCACCGCGGCACCCGACTTCGCTAATGCGTCATTCACTGACTTTCTACTACCGGCTAAGTTAGCAAGACGCGACGCGAAGAATTCGAACAACGAATCCACGTCAGTGCACAGCCGCGTGAAGCAGAAGATGTGCTCCCAATTCTGTTTCCTCAATATTTGCTTGTCAAGTTTATGCTTTCCTTCGTCTTGCCTGGCTTGACCCACTACTTTCGTTAATAAAAATTGTAATCGCTGTACGGACCCCCTTAATCCATGGATAACGAAGAGGAGATTAGCGCAATGACGACGTTCAGCCCGTAGATCGTGGCGCAGCTTGTCTTGCTCCAGCTTGCTCTTTATCAAGGTGCTGTCTCTCTCCTCCAGCACCATCTCCATTCTGGCCGATATGGTTTGACATGCGCGCTGTAAGGTAGTGATAAATGCCCATAAAATCTTAGCTTTTTCTTCATTTTGTAAATCCTTAATCAATGCTTTCTCACGGACGCCTTGCAACTCTCGCGACAGCTCCGTTATCGTCTTCTCTAATTTCGTTTGGGTATCAACAAACTCCGTTTTTAAGTTACTAAGCTTCATTTGCAGCACACTTACCATACCCAAAGCCGAGTTCGCGATATCCGTAGTCTGGTTATCATGCACCTGCAAGTTGATGTTATTCTGCTCTATTGCCGTGCTCAGCTGTATGGTTAGCTCTTTATTATCGGCGAAATCAGCCTTTTCACGCTCCCGCAACTTGTCCCGTTGGTGAGCCATCCATGAAATGCAGTCATTCGTCAGCCGTTTCGCTCTTTCATAATCACTGTTTTCGACCCAAGAATGTCTCACCGGCGTGAAGTCGTTGCCCCATTTGTTCTGCATCACATTCAACAAGCACTTCTGCGTTGATGCGGTTGTTGTAAGGATTCCTTCCGCGAGTACAATCTTAGCCATCACGATGTCTATCAGCCGCTGACATTTCTTCACTTCCTCACTGTCCCAAACCTTCTCAGCGCTGTAGCGCTCGCCTTTATTATCGACGGTGTACTTCATGCCTCGGTCGTCTTTGTCGGCTTCAATGATGCGCAATTTCTCCATATCCACATACAAATGCAGTACCTCATATAAATTTCGGGCTAAAATTTTCTCTACACAGTCTCGTTGGATTAGGGTCTCACTGAACATTTTAACTCGGTTGTATTCATTCATGGCAGCAGAGTATTCTTCGTCGTACAGCAGGCGCAGACGTAGGCCTTCGGTCACCAAACTGTCTTTGATTTCCACGATCTCCAAGCGTAACGTGCGCAGACATTGCTCTGCAGAATTGCGTAATTCCTCGAAATGCACCTCGTTTCGGGCGCCATTAGGCATGTCCAAAGCACGCCGGCGAGCATCCAGAGCCCGGACTAACTTCTTCTTGAGTATTCGGAGCGTTTCTCTGTGGCGTTTGGATTCTAAATAATGCTTCATTCGTAGCACCTGGAAGTTACCCTTACTACTCGCATGCAAGTCGCGCATTTCGGAGATGCATTTGGCATTCATTTCTAGAGATTTGTACTCGGTAGACAGCCTATCCGCCCTCTCTAACGCACTTTCAAGGCGAATGTACGCCTTTCGGGAGTCCTTCTTCGCCTTTTGAAATTCCATTTTTCGTCTTTTCTCGTCAATCTCCCACTTATCTAGTGCCAGTTTATAGTTGTCAATCATCTTGTCTCTCCCTGCAAGCTCTTCCACCCTTCCGTCATCCAGCACTTTGTTGCGGTCGGTAATCACCTTATTCAGCTTCAACATTTGTGCTTGCGTAGGCCAGTATACTTGGAACGGCCAGTCAGGGACGCCATCCAACCCACCCGACTCCACGCTAGTGATAAGCTCCTTGAAATCGTTCGTTGGAATAGCTTTTTTCTTCTTGCCTTTCTCATCTAAGGCGCCGGTGACAGGAAGGTTCGGTACATAAGGCAACGATCGCAGTTCCTCAAACTCGGGCTCAATAGGTTGACTAAGCGGGTTTCGCAGGTCCTCCACTTCCGTTGCGATAACGGATATATCGCCTTTGATTTTCTCCACGAGATCCATGAGCTGCTGGTACTTCTTCTTGCTTTCGTTGTACCGCGACTCACTTTGCTCAAGCAACTCGTTAATTTTCACGTCAATACGATCATTTAGATCTCTGATGAGTGTGACGTATTCGAGCACCGACTCCTCTTGGATTTCTCGTTTCTTCAACATATATTTCGTGGCATTTTCAATGTTTGGCAGCTTCTTGACAGTGCTGCTACTGGTGGGTCTGTACCCGAGATTCAGGACTTCTTGCAGGGTTACGTCCCCGATCATCATGCGGATAAAACGGTCGCTATCGCCTCGGAGATCTGATACTAATTCTGCAAAATCGTTTTGCTGCGCAGCCAAAGAAGGAAATACCCCTGAAAACACATCCTTTTCGTTGGATGAAGAGGTGCTTACAGATAATGCAACCATCGCGCTTTGCTCCGCTGATAGAGAGTTCAATAGCGTAGCGTTGTCTTCATTTATTGTGGCAACCACGGTGCCTGTTTGCCCTCCTATACTAGCGCTTTCCACTTCGTCATTGTCACGAGAATCGGATTCAACTACATGTCCATTATCCACACCGCTAATCTCCTCGACAGAATCTGCTGCAGGAATTTCTGCCAAGATGACTTCATCATCGTTCTCCTTCGCCTCGTTCTCCTTCGCCTCGTTCTCCTTCGCCTCGTTCTCCTTCGCCTCGTTCTCCTTCGCCTCGTTCTCTTTCGCCTCGTTCTCCGCCAGGAATGCGGCTGTCGCCAAGGCTCTCCTTTCTTTCTCTTCCATTTCCTTCTGCAACTTCATCTGTTTCTCATTCTGTTCAAATAGTTTATCGCGCAAACCGGTGTCGATAGTGACGTGGAGTGGGACGTACTGGTAGTTGTTCACTTCCAGGTTATTGATGCCGTTTGAATCTTGTTCGAATGGTAATTTTTGGATCAAATCAGCGGTCATGGTCACTAAGGTCTGCCCAACATGAGCCCCGAAACGGTCGTAAAGCAGAATCTCTTGCGTCAATATTTTCCCGGTATTTGCATTCAATAAAACGGCTAGATTTTTACCACCACATCCTCGACGAACATCGTGGATAGCGGGACTCTTGTCGAGGATCTCAACCGTCAGACTATTCAACACGAATTTCTCCCTCGGAATGTATAAATCATATGATAAATTGTCCCAAATAGTGGTCTTGGCATTCGATTTCTCGGTGGTCTGCACCACCCAGGACCCCAATTGGAATTGGAGCACCTGTTTGTCATCACTGGCAAACGTTTTAAACGATCTGACGTCAGTAAACACGGCTTTTATTATGCTAAATTTCACAATTTCATTGGTATTTCCTCTCAAGAAGTGGTCGTCGCGGATGATGTTGACGTGGCTTTGGTTCTTTCTCGCTGCGTACGCACTGCTTATGCCGATTAAACGCGATTTGATCGCTTCTCTAACGGCTTCTTGTTGAAATTGATACCGCAATATTTCGGCCATCAACTGCCTCGCCCTCCACATCATCTGGGAAGAATGCAAGTTGCCGTTCACATTCAGCACCGAGGGGGAGAAGAATTGAGACTTGATGTCTGAGGAGACATTCACGGCATCCAAATTGAGGCGTGTTGTGTGGAGATGCTTACAGCCAACCAATCCCATGACTGGGTCGTACGGAATGTCTGTAGCTTCCTTGATGGCGTCAACTCGGTTCTTATCGATCGATATAAAGAATGACTTGGTCAGCCAAACGTCGTCCTGCACCGCATTATCCTTGTCCAAACTATCCAAATTGTTGAGACTAAACTCGTTTGTATTGTCTTCGTATATTTGATCAATGTGTGTCTCTGAGAAGCCGCAATACAACGCCATGTTAGACAGCACCTCACTCGTCCTTGATATTTCCGCCAGCCCCTCAGATAGCGGCATGTCATCTATATCTGGATCCCCTAGTAGGTATATCATCTCTTTGCTTTCTACTCCAACGACGCCATGCAAATCTACTTCAGTGATTTCACTAGTTTCACTTTTTGCCTCGTCAACACCACCGCTGACTTCATCATCTATAGGGGCTGTGATTACTGGGGCTGCGATTGCATCTGGGTTGGTGTCAGCGCTACTACTAGGGGGCACGAGCGCTTCAGTTGAAGGCTTGACCACGTCACTTACCACTGCCACTGGCTCCACATTATTCTTTTCCTCGGTGGATGCTTCAAGCGTCACAATGGTACCATCATCGTCGGCATCGTTCCCGTTAGTCAGCTGCAATTTCTTCTTTTCTTTTTCCTGCTTCCTCAAATTCCTGATTTCAGCCGCCAACTTCTTCCTCTCCGCTTCCAGCTTCTCCTTGCGCTTGACGCGCTCTTGCTCAGCGATTTCCGCTTCATAAACCGTCGCTTTTTCGACCAAAAGAAAAGAAAAATCGCGCAGATCCTCCCTGGTTTTCTTGAGTTTCTTCTCTAAATCCTCCTCTTTAACCGCGAGTCTCTCCACGAAATCACGCAGTTCTGGCACCGTGATTTCATCGGTGTTGATTTTAGCGACAGTTACACTTTCATACAGTGAGGGATCAAACTTCCTGATGGCGATATTGTCATTCAACACTTTTCGCGCCTCGTTACGCGCCGCGATTGTTTCCGCTGAAATGCCTTTGCTAGACATGTCAAATAACGTCGCGAGCATTTCAACGCATTCAATATCATAGTGGTACACCGACAGGTCCTCACTATCCGCAGATGGCGCCGCACTGCTGGTTGCGGGGTCCTCTGGTTCAGTGGACTCCGACTTCGCCTTCTTGCCTTCTAACTCATCCACGTGCTGCTTGATTTTATCCTTGATATACGCAAGAACCAACTGCGCTGACTCAGACACCATTTGCTCCTTGCTTTTGGCATTAGGGATTTTGGAGTAAGAACCAGGAGGAATATACCTGATTTCGTTCGTTTCCTTGTGCTGGTAGCAGACCTCCCCTTTGTAGTCCGTTAGAATCGTCCAGTTTAACATATCTGTATTCGGAACGATGACGGGATTGCCCATTTCATCCCTCCCAGGAGGTGGTTTATAATTGACGATCTCTGGCTCTTCTGGTCTGGTTTCATTTGTGGTTTTGTGCTGGTAAAACGGACGGCCGTAGTCGTCGTACTTCATCTCCCACATCTTGCTTTCCGCAACGTTCGCTTGTATCTCTAACGTAAGTGCTAGTGATGCTTGGGCCTCTTTGGCCATGTCAAGCCGCCTTTTCTTCTCATTTTCATCCAAACACCTATATTTCATCAACAAAGTGGGCAGCATGGTGTCACTAGGCCATAAATCAGCCAATTCCCTTCTCTCTTGAGCTCTAGCTGCCTTCTCCTTCATTACCATCAACATGCACTCTGACATTTTGTCCCTCATCGGCTTCGTCAGCCTTTCGATCTCGTCTTCCAGGCCTTTCGACAGCCGCTCTACCTTCTTGTTCTTATCTGCTAAATCAGCCGATAAATTACGGATTTTACCATTTAGTTGCACCATTTCGGCGTCTTGAACAACAAGTTTTTTCTGTAAATCAGAGACTTTTTGCTTAATATTTCTAATCGAAGGGATGTAGATGTGGCAGCGCTTACTTGTCTTGGACACTATGGATAAGCCATCCACAATTTGATCAATTTGTGCATCAAATTGAGCTTTTGAGTCCAACAAACTATTAAATACTGTTTTCGCACTCTCTTTCCATAATTTGTCAATTGATTTCAACGAATTCATTTCTGTTTTATTCTTGTTCAAAGTGATTTCATATTCTCGTCGTTTCTTCTCACATGCGGCATATGTAGTTTTTAGTTGGGCAAACTCCGCTTTTATTGCTTCTGCTTCTTCAACTCGTTTCATCGCTTTGGCTATATACAACACTTCAGGTTCTTCTTCTCTAACTTCCCCTGTATTAGAATTTTCGTAATAAACTTGTCCACTTTTAGTCGTTTTCTCTTCCCATCCATTTGTATCACCACTAAAAGCACTCCGCATATTATCTACTTCTGCCGTCAGAGCATCGAGTTTCTCCTGGCATTCTTTCTCTACTATTCGCAGTTTAACTCTCCATTCTTTTTCGGTAGTTTCACGAATTTTATCACATTTATCCTCTAACTCGCTGATTCGGTACTCACTATCTTCCTTTAAAGTCTCGATTTGTGATACTAATCCTTCGATTTTCTCTTTTAACTCATCAATTTCCTCTAGTAAATCAGCCTCCGCCATTGTGCTGTGCGGGAGCCTCTACCGAGTCCTGTGAATCGGGGCAGCAGACAGCTATCCAGGCGGGCCGTTCACGGCGAGATCAACGACTCCGACAGGCTCTTTGCCTGCGTTTCTTTCCTTTTTTTTTTGGTTTCAAAAATTACACCGGTACTTCTAATCCCTAAAAAAATTGGTAACTGATTTTTTGCGAGTGAGTGAGTTAGTGTGAGTGTGTGAGTCGATGAGTGACAGCGGAGTTGGCGCCATCGGCCACGTGCTGAAAACAGCGTTCAAAGACACTTTTTCGGAGGATGAACTTCGGAAAAAGGCAGCTGAGTTACGGTTGAAACAGGCGGAAGGAGTCACTAGTGAGGATGATGATGCAACTTTAGCAGATTATTACACATCATTCGAGAAAATGGATTTATACGATGAATTTAAAAATATTTTGAAGCAAAAGTCGAGTCAGATTGAATCTGATTTGGTGAATCAATCGGAAGAAGCTAGTCAATTAATCTCCTACATGGCTGAGGAAAAGAAGAAAGCTAAATCATTGGAGGAGATGGAAGAGGATGATTTAAAGCGCCAGGGTGTCTTGATAGGACAACATATTCCTTCATTGCCCACCAAATTGGCAGTTGAAAGAGAATCACTTGAAGGATATGGTAATTACTCATCAAATTTAGTCGTTGCGAAAGAATTAGTTGGACAAAATCAAGAGAACTTTTTAAGACGAACAGGTATTTTACCCATATCCCCATTAGCAGAACAACGAAAATTAGAACGCAGCAAGAAGTCAGCCGCTATTGACGAGAAGGTGGCACATTATACCATTCGCACTGAAGCTGCG
>JACCDO011291941.1_pt1 | contig 10828 bp, 7 predicted proteins | sample 7446101 | NCBI WGS metagenome assembly JACCDO01 (sample SAMN15323440, study PRJNA562643) | freshwater metagenome | isolation source: river surface water | place: USA:Blue River Watershed | collected 2017-08-16
TAATAACGAACCAGTACTGCAAAGGAAACACCTTCACAGGGGGTGATAATGGCAATACCTTTCCTTTGTCGTGATGAATTAATAAATCTCTTTCTTCATCAGTATCACTAACCGCTTGAAAGTATTCATTTCGATTAAGGTCGTCAATAAAGGATGCTTTTGCAGTAGTACCACGATTAGGATTTAAAGGCTCCATTGCAACACCTCGTCTTCCCGGTGTTAACACAACATAATTGTCAGCATCAACTGGCGTTGCTTTAATCGACCTAGATCTATTATCTGACATCTTTAACCAAGAATAGCCAAATAGTTTAGTTGCGATAGTAAGTGGATATAATGGGTAATCGGTTGGAACTGCCCGTAAACAGCACTGATTGGACTTAGTTAAAACTCTTCACAGTCCGAGATGCATTTGGTACCTTTGGTACTCAGACGGACTCTTACTTAAACCGGAACTAGGATTTCATTTAAAGATTGCTAGAATATTGTACCAAAAGAATATAAGTAGCTACTGTGTCACACATGCGTATCTGCCAGTCCATCAATATCTTCATTTACTATTAATATCACCACCAACGTGTAAATTTGCATGGCACCATATGTGCGCATTAAATTTCAAGGAAATTATGGTGACTAAGACACTCTTAATTAGACTGTAATGCTCTAGATGTTTCGCATTTACCTGTATTAAATCCCTAATGAGGTTCTTTTTAAAAAAGAATTTGAAGTGATCACATATGCAGCGACTGCCGTACCGTGCGGAAGGACATATAAGATAAACATGGACAAAAAGACGGTTTTTAAGCATTTCAAATTAGCAGGGTTGTCCCTCACTGCAGATGCGAGTGAAGAATTGTGTTTATTATTGCAATACGAGGATCAGGATGATGTACAGGGTAAGTTTCAAGATATACTAAATGCTGTGAAAGAGTTAGTTGAACGTAGGGAAATTAAAACAAGTGTTATAGATAAGAACACAATTCTCAATATTATTGGAGATCTTTCGGCGGATAGCGAAGACATCACGAAGCAAAGATTAGCGCTTATTGATGCATTTGATAGGTAAGTTTTAAATATTGAGTATACTTTATATGATGACTAATATATTGCAACATTAGCAACCAATTTCCAAGAATATTATTTGATGAAAAAACAAAAAGTTATCGTTTAGATGATAAAGTAAAAACATTACATGGTGATGGTGAATTAAGAGCTGCTATGTTTAAGCAGCGTTTATTAATTACTCAACAGAGATTACTAAGAGATGGACACTTTACACAATCAAAAATGTCATCTAAAAATGTAAATAAAGGTAAATATAGTGAGAATATTGTAGAATTAAGCACAATCGAATCACTTTTAGGAAGTGAAGGAACAAAATGCTTGTTCGGTATGTTGACGCAACCCGAAGGAGGCAAGATATTCTTGGAGGACCTAACGTCGTCCATCCAGCTAGACTTGAGCTCGTGCGAAGCGTACGATCCAAACGTGTTTTATACCCTAGGTAGTCAAGTTATTGTGTCGGGAGAATTGAAGGATCGAGTGTTTAAAACAAGTCAATTGATGTTTCCACCTGCTGAAACCAGAGAAAAATCATTAAGCGCCATGAACTTGCTCGATCCCTATGGGAAGTTTATTAGACCAGACAAGAAGATCCAGCTGCAAGAAATGGAGAACGATTCGCAAGCTTCCATGTTCATTATTCTATCCGACGTGCTTCTGGACAAACCAGGCGTTTTTGATAAATTACAAAAATTATTTGAAGGCTATGAAGGGATCCAGCAGTACCTGCCCCCCAACGACCCGTTGGTGTTCATCCTTATGGGCTCTTTCGTATCCGCGAAGGAGAGGGGATCTAGCGGAAGAGAATCAATAAAATCAGCATTCCAATTATTGAGTGATGCAATATGTAACTGTCCTTGTTTAGCAGAAATGGCTAGATTTATCATTGTTCCCGGTCCCCAGGACCCAGGTCCCTCCATTGTGCTTCCTCGTCAAAGCATCCCTGAAGAATTTTCATCAGAAATGAGTAAGAAGATTAAACACATTTACTTCTCCTCGAACCCGAGCAGAATCCGCTACTACACGCAAGATATTGTGATATTTCGCGAGGATTTATTAAAGAAAATACAGCGAAACACTATTAATTTGCGGCCTTTGCCAGAGTCCAACGACAGGAGTAATGACATAGAGAAGTGTGACGAGTACAAGATGCTGACTAACACGCTACTGCAACAAGCTCATTTGTCACCTCTGCCGTTGGATATACGACCAATTTATTGGGATCTTGACTACACTTTAAGTCTGAATCCATTGCCAGATTTACTAATAGTTGGCGATATAACGGATCAATACGTGCATGAACATGAAGGCACAATTTCCTTGAATCCCGGCTCATTCACTAGTGACTCTTCCTTCGTCTGTTATCGACCTTATTGCGAAGACGATGGAAATGAAGATCCTTCAATCCGACGGTTTGGACCTAACGGCACGAAGGTAATCGAGTTTAGCAAGCTATAAAATTTGAATACAAAATGTATACTATTTCATCAATGATCAAGCGAAATCTCTGCTTCTTCTGCACCTGTCGCAGTGCCTTCGTTCTCTTTCTTTGATAATTTATTCACCGCACCATTCACAGTGATGAAGTTCACCAAGTCCAAGTAGGACCGATCCCCAGTGTACTCGAGTGGCGCCGTTTTATTACCCGCAGCAAAGAGGTAAAACGTTGGGTACCCTTTGATGGTAACGCCTTCATAGTAGATATCGTTTTTAGACGCATCAATTTTTGCAATAAGTGTATTTTCATCACTTTTAAATATTTCCGCAACTGAATTAATGACGGGATCCACGGACTTGCAGTGTCCACACCATGGGGCATAGAAATATACGACAACATCTTTGGAATCATCAGTGACAGCAGCAGCAAAATTAGTCCCGACCAAGGACTTGATTGCATGATACTTATCACCGTTGTTGCCATCGCTGGCATCCACCTCCTCTTCCGACTGCAACGTTTGCATTAGTTTGTCGTCGAAATAATCCAAAATAAACTGATTTACATCCGTTTCATTCCATATAATTGCATGGATATCGTCATCCTCACCGGTCGCTGCGGTCGCCAATGACTCTGATATTTCTGCCACCCTGTAGTAGTCATGGTAGTCGTACTTCCGCATGTTATGCGCGTCTTTCATGTCGACAATTATCACGCGCGGCAAGTTAGCTAGCGTAACATCAAAGAAATGTAATAAGTAGTGTTCCGTTGCCGGGATCATGATAAAAATCAATCTTCCACGATACAATGGACTAATTTTATCTATTACTTTTACTATGTTGCTATAACTTTGCACATTTCTCTCGTCGTAAAACACTAGCGCGTGAGTCTTGACGGGGATGGACTGAATATAAGGTTGCATGATGTTGCTGTACACAATTTTCACTGGAATAACGTAATTAATTATACTACTTATTAAATACTCGGCATCTAGCGAGGGAGTAAGAGCAAGCGAGCCACCTACACCACCAGATTGATCTAAATACACCAGCATGGTGTCTTGCTTAATGTTGTAATGTGATATTATTTGTTCATTATCAGATATCAAAAAAATAGCTTGATCGTATTTATTACCTAAACTTTTATAGACTTCCGCAATTTTACTATACATACCATTTTCAGCACTAGGATTAGAAGGTGGCAAGAATACTCCCAATACCACAGCAATTATACCATTACTATTAGCAATACTTGTCTCATTACCTGCAGTAGGTAAAGAGACACAGTATTTCCCTAATTCTGCAAGATTTGATATATATATAGCAGATAAAGCACTTTTTAATTGTAAATAACTAATTATACTTTCTTTGGATCTATCACCATAATACTCCGATGCTTTCAGCCCATTTTTATATAAAGCAATAGTTGGATATCCATCAATACTCTCACTTTCAATAATATCTTTATTACCAGTAACATCGATACTAATAATTTGTACGGGAAGATTCAATAGATTTAATTCAGATGCAACATCTTTCAACACTTCATTTAAAGAGATACAATAGCCACACCAAGGTACATAAAAATTAACTAAAATTAAAGAAAAAGCATCATTCTCTTGCAAATATGCTTGGAATGACTTACTTTCTAATTGAAGATATCTATCATTTAGGTTACTTACGGCGCTTGTAGTACAGTAGAAAAGACAAGCGATTACTACTGTACCCAGAAAACACCGGGATAGCAACATTTTTTACTTATAGTTGAATTCCAAGAACTATGGGGATTACGGCGTAAATCATGACCATGAAGCTTAAACCTTTATTAACGAGTTCAAACTATTAGCTTCAATAAACACTCTAATATGTTATATAATGTTATATAAAAGCTTTCGCAAGACGAAAATACAATATAAAAAAAAATAGTTTATAATCGTAGAAAAATAGAGTGATAATTGCCGAAATAATCTTAAATTTATGTAATCTGTTGCATTTACTATTAATCAAACGACAACATCCCTTTAAATCAGATTTCAGGAATTCTAGGTTAGGGGAAGTGAAATCTTTTAGAACACGTCGTTGCAGGCCATCGATTTTCAGCCTCGTCACACAAGTAAAAGTCATCAACAATGTCCGACACATTCTTATTCTCATCCGAATCCGTCAACGAAGGTCACCCAGACAAGATCTGTGATCAAGTATCAGATGCTGTATTAGATGCATGCATCCGTGAAGATCCATTATCTCGTGTTGCATGTGAAACATGTACCAAGACTGGTATGGTTATGATTTTTGGTGAAATCACCACTAATGCAACTGTTAACTATGAACAAGTTATCCGTGACGCTGTCAAGGAAATTGGTTATGATGATGTTGCTAAAGGTCTTGATTACCGCACATGTAACGTAATTGTCGCCATTGAGGAACAATCACCTGATATCGCTCAATCTGTTGATGCAGTCAAGATTGAAGATATTGGTGCTGGTGATCAAGGTATTATGTTTGGTTATGCTACCGATGAAACCGAATCCCTTATGCCATTAACCCACAACCTTGCTACTTCCCTTGGTGCTAAATTAACTGAAGTACGTAAAAACGGTGTATGCCCATGGGTTAGACCTGATGGTAAGACCCAAGTCACCTGTGAATACCGCATGGAAAATGGCAAGCCAGTTCCAATTCGTGTCCACACCATCGTCATTTCTACTCAACACTCTGAGGATATTACCAACGAAGAAATTCAAGCTCAATTAAAGGAACACGTCATTAAACCAGTTGTTCCAGCTGAATACCTTGACGAGAAAACCATTTACCACTTAAACCCATCAGGACGTTTCGTCATTGGCGGTCCTCACGGTGATGCTGGTTTAACCGGACGTAAGATCATCATTGATTCTTACGGAGGATGGGGTGCTCACGGTGGTGGTGCCTTCTCTGGTAAAGATACTACCAAGGTAGATCGTTCAGCTGCTTATGCTGCTCGTTGGGTTGCTAAATCACTTGTCAATGCTGGTTTATGCCACCGTGTCCTTGTCCAATTATCCTATGCTATTGGTTTATCCAAACCATTATCAGTTTTTGTTGACACATACGGCACTGGTGTCACCCGCTCTGGTAAATCCGATGCCCAAATCACTGACATTGTCAACAACAACTTCGATCTTCGCCCAGGTTGCATCATCCGTGATCTTGACCTAAGAAGACCAGTTTTAAAGAAGACTGCCGCTTATGGTCACTTCGGTAGAAATGATCCTGACTTCACCTGGGAGAAGCCAAAGACATTGAAACTTTAATTTTGATTGACTAGGCAATCCCTTCCGTACACACATATTATATATATGGTTAGTCATAGTTCATTAGATGTCATAAATAATTTTGTTCTTGCTTCAATATATTTTCTTATTTACAATATACACTATATTAAAATCGTCAAGGAACTAAGGTATCACGTTGAACGGACCATTGTTCTTCCTCAACCAATTATCTGGTGGATAAGAATGTATTCCATCAACAACATGAATCGAGTAGGCATGACGTGCATTATCACTATTATTAGGAGCTGAGTAATGCACCAAACTATGATGAATTAAAACTAAAGATCCAGCAGAAACTTCCAATGGAATTGCCCCAGATAAGTCCCAAGCAGTAGTTTGTTCATGAGGAAACCACTCAGTTCCTTCTTCTGGTGGAGTTTTTCTTTTAAATCTGCGGTGCATTCCTAATTCATGACTTTTTGGCACTGCCCATAAGCATCCATTATCCACAGTACAATCATTCAAAGCCCACCAAAATCCTAGAACACTTTGAGGTTCTGTATATAAAAATGCACCATCTTGATGTGCATCAACAGCTCCCCCGATATGCGCCTGTTTAAAAATATACATTGATTGAACTGCTAGTGGTATTGTTAAACCAAGATCTCTACAGATCATACCAACTCTTTTCTCATATGAAACTTCTTGAAAATCAGGATCTAAGTCATGAAGTGCATGTCCTATTTTGTTAACACAATCTTCAGGCGCCTGAACAAAATTTTTATTTTCATCGCGTGCTTTTTCTTCCCAAAAGAATCTGATACAATCGCCAGATTCCAAGAAGTAATTATCCGATTTTCTTATCTGCTCTTTCGTTGTGAAAACAGTTTCTACCTGTGATTCTGCTGGAGCCAAGTCAGTTAATATTTTCTTAATTTTATCTCGTAATTTTATAACAGTTTCAACACTCCAAAACTTTTCGATCACCAAGTAGCCTTCTCGATGAAAGAACTGCACCTGTTCATTACTTAAGAACATCGTCATTTGCTACTGATCTGTAATTACAATAGTTATCCAGATCCAGAAAAGAGCGAGACTCAGCGAGTTTCAACTTCTATACTCAAACTTCGAAATTTTGTTCAACCCATAGTTCCTTGTCACCTTGATCAGCAAGTCCATCATACGAAAACTAATTAGTATCATCTATATAAATACTTGTCCATGATACAAATAGCTGATATCTTATTTTTATGCATAAATTCAAAAGATTTGATTAATAGCAGTACTATGTTATACAAGTTGTACATCGCACCATTCAAAATATTTGAAAGAAAGTTATTAAAAGAAAGCGATTTAAAGAATACGTGATAAGTGATATCAAGTGGAAGGTTTATTTACTAACTAGTAAGAGCATTGGTTCCGCTACCCGGCCGCGGATGGAGTATGCAGATCGATCCATCCAGAGAAGAGAGAATCATCCGTTATGGGGAATCCGCCGAAAGGCTCTAGGTATCACTTACTCAGTGGTATCGTTATAATATTGCTTGTTGCATTACTAAACAGCGGCATTATATCAAAGAGTGAACCGAAACATTTAGCAGCGAATGAGAATCGTGGTTTGGCTGAATCACTCCCTAATTTTGTCTTTATTTTAGTGGACGATCTGGGATGGAATGGTATCAATATTAATAACTCAACAGTTCAAGAAGATCTCGCATATTCAGTTACAAATATTAAAAATCTAGCATCTAAGGGAATATATTTTAGTAATTATTATGCACAAGAAATGTGTACACCTTCAAGAGCGGCTTTATTCACAGGAAGGTATCCTATTCATGTTGGGGTGCAGTATAGTGAGTTTAATGTAGCTACTAAAGATGGAGTAAGTCTCGATGAAACTTTTTTTACTGATGTTTTAAAAGATAATGGATACACCACTTACGGGTTAGGTAAATGGAACTTGGGGCATTATTCACCTTCTTACTTACCTGTAAGCCGCGGATTTGACTATTATTTAGGCTACTTGGCAGGCGAAACATATTACTGGTCAAAAAAGTACCCAATTTCTGATTCATACAAAGATTTATTGTACATGAATGGATCATGTTATTACCAGTACAATGACACCGACATGACTGACTACTCAACATATTTTTACCGCGATAAAGCTATTGAAATCCTTAATAATCACGATTATGACTCATCTCCCATGTTTTTGTACGTAGCATTTCAAGCGGTGCACGATCCTTTTGATGATACCGATGGTCTTGCGGATGATGGTTTAACAGAAATTGATGTAGGGACGGATGTGTACACGTATCTAAACGACACTGTTACTGGCCACAAAAGGCTGCAATATGCATTCGCGATGTACTTGCTGGATCAGGCGATTCAAGACATAGTTGATACTGTTGAAAGTACTTCATCAAACACATATATTATATTCAGTTCTGACAACGGTGGTTGTGCAGGAGCTGGTGGTAAAAACGGACCACTTGTTGGACAAAAGGGCACATTGTTTGAAGGCGGAACGAGAGTTGATTCTTTTGTTTACTCGAAAAATCTTATTGATGAATCAAAACAAGGAACATTTTATGATAATTTAATGCATATTACTGATTGGTTCCCTACAATTCTATCACTGGCTGATATTTCGTACGAAGCCCCCGATGACTACGCATTAGACGGCTACGACCAATCCTCGGCTATATTCGGTGACGACGACGCCCCGCGGGACGACCTGGTGTACAATATGTACTATAACGTTAGTTCTGTGAAAGATTTTGATGATTTTTCTACGAATGTTCAATTTGCTGTGCGGATTGGAGACTACAAGCTGATTCACGCCTATAGCAACTCTTATCAAATCTACGACTACGATGATCTGTTAAGCGCGGATGATGGGTTTTCAGATGAAACAGCTGGAGAGTGTGACTGGCAGTTTAAAGGCTCGTACACCAAGTACTTGTTCAATGTGAAGGATGACCCATACGAGACGACAGATCTGTACGACGACGATGATTATAAAACCATAAATACAGAGTTGTTAGATTTTGCTCTTGATATAGCTACTGGTTCAATTTATGATGATGAACCTAAGACGGAAGGTCGTGCATACACTGTGTGGGATGACAACGACTATTATATAATGCCGTGGGAGACAGAAGACGATGACACTGTCAATCATTGCTCATTTTTCGGTGTTCCTGGAATATCTCCAACCGCTACACCTGGGACAAGTGAACCTACTCGTAATCCCACCTCTGTACCTACGAAAAAACCGCATGGTTCCCCAACGGAGTTACCAACGGAGGAACCAAGTGCTATACCAACTGCTGTGCCATCTCTGGAATTATCAGACGCACCTGTTTTAACACGCTATACAAAGACACCAACTGTTGTACCATCCTTCACCCCTTCGCGTACTACAAATGCGCCAACTGTGAAACCAACTGCTGTCCCAGTAGTCACCCCTTCGCGCACTACAAAGAAACCAACCATGATACCATCACTTGTTGTAACTGACGAACCAACTACGGAGCCTACATTACCAGCAGACGTCGATGTTGTAGACCCTGACAGCGAAAACTCTACCACTGACTCGACGAGATCCAATTGGAAATACGGCTTAGAATTGGCATCGATATTTGCCATTCTTACCTTTTCAGGTTATTTATGCCTATTTTGTTTTAGAAAATTCAGTAATAGAAATAATTATTCAAAAATTCCAAATTCTGACGACGACGATCAAGATGAAAGTTACACCAAGAAATACGGCAATCGGAAGCGCGAATTCCCACAGGCCTCTGCCAAATAGTTTTGTATCGTATCTTGTATATTCTGTTAATAGCTCAATTATTTATGTATTTTAGTGCTTTCAATATCACTACAGCATACAACAATAACTCCTTTCAATTTTGGTACCGGTTATGAGTGAGTGCGTACCTCGCATCTTTAACGACGGGTTGTAAAGGTGTTCGAATCCTACTGATGCCAAGAGGCGTGATATAAGTGCTACACCATCATGGGATCATATACTTTCATTGTCTTACTAGCGCTGTTAGTGTTAGTTGAAAGTCGCGAGTTACTCCCTGTTGTTACAAAGAAAGGAGCTTTGCAATCATTAAGACATGTAGTATCTAGCAATCAATCACTTATAAGGATATTAAGTATAAAGGGGGGAAAAGTTAATAATAATAATAATAGTATTGTGAAAAAAAGTAGTAAAAGTAATATTGATAATGACTATCAGAAACAGTTATGGATGATGCAACTATTGATGTTGATATATTATTTGAATTTAGGTGCATTATTTCCATATTTACCATTGTATTACAAAAAACTGGGGATAGATAGTAGTATCATTGGATTTTTAGGTAGCATTACACCCACCTTAACATTTTTTGTTGCTCCATTATGGGGAGCACTTGCTGATAGCACACAACAATATAGATTAATAATGTTACTAACATTTGTAGCGGGAGTTATTGCTAGATTGGGTCTTATAATTAATCCCGATTTCATTAGTAAATCAAAGCATTTGACATGGTTAATATTTGTGGTATCTATATCAGCAATACTAAACGCGCCTGTGAAACCATTGATGGATGATGCAATATTAAAAATATTAGTTGATAAGAGTGACTATGGCAGAAATAGATTATATGGACAGTTAGGATTTGGAATAGGTTCGTGTTTAGTAGGCCCGTTGTTGAATATAGACATCAGATGGGCATTTTATATTCATGCGTTGTCGGCTACACCGACGATCGCATTGATGATGTACCAACCAATTTGTAAAAAGGATTTAAACAATAAAAAGAATTTAGTTACGAATACAAAAAATAGAAAAGTAGTTGCGAAACCTAGTCCGTCAACTGCCAATATCTTTAGCAGCATGCTGAAAGCTATAATGAATCCCGATACATCTGTATTCTTTTTAATTGTTACACTTATTGGGGTAAGTAGTGGTATAGTTGAAAATTTTGCATATATTAGAATAGAAGAAGTAGGAAAGGGATCGATAGGGAACTCATTGGGCATTTGCCGCCTAGTATCCAGCATAGCAGGCGGACCGA
>JACCDO010720116.1_pt1 | contig 10825 bp, 6 predicted proteins | sample 7446101 | NCBI WGS metagenome assembly JACCDO01 (sample SAMN15323440, study PRJNA562643) | freshwater metagenome | isolation source: river surface water | place: USA:Blue River Watershed | collected 2017-08-16
ATGCGCGCCGACCACGGGCACGACGGGGCGCGGCCGTGGCGGGGAATCAAGCGCGACCAATGGGAGGGCGGCCACCGCGTGCCGTTCCTCGTTCGCTGGCCCGCCCGCGTGAAGCCCGGCACCACGAGCGCGCAACTCACCAGCCTGACCGACGTCATGGCCACCGTCGCCGCCATCGTCGACGCCAAGCTTCCCGCCGATGCCGCCGAAGACAGCTTCAATCTGCTCCCCGCGCTGCTCCGCGAGGATAAGGCACCGATTCGTCCGTATCTCCTGACGCAGGCTTTCGCCGGGGCCCGCACGCTCTCGATTCGCCGGGGCCCGTGGAAATTCCTCGACCACCCCGGCTCCGGCGGCAACCGCTACGAGAACCACGTCGAACTCAAGCGCTTCATCCTCCCCGACTCCGCGCCCGGCACCCCCGGCCAGCTTTACCACCTCGACACCGACCCCGGCGAAACGAGGAACCTCTATTCCCAGAAACCCGACATCGTGAACGAACTCAAAGCCTTGCTCAATCACTCCAAAACCACCGGCCGCAGTCGGCTGTGATTCTGCGCCTCGGTCGCCGTATGAACATTCCCTCCGGATCATCTGCTGGCTACAGTGTGGGCTCGGCAGTGGCCGGGCGAATGCCCAAGGGTCGGTTCGCAGCCGTGGCCGTGGAGGTGATGAAGGCTGCGTGTGAGATCGAAAGGACGCTACGAACGTGAAGGCAACGCTGTGGCTCATGTTGGGGTTGGTGAGCCTCGCCGGCCTGCGCGCGACGGCGGAAGCGCCGTCTTTCGACCGCGTCGTTGCCCCGGTTCTCGCGGGACGTTGCCTTGATTGCCACTCGGGGTCGAAACCCAAGGGCAAACTCGACCTCAGCCGGAAGGAGCAAGCGCTGAAGCAGATCGTGGCCGGCGCGCCGGGCCGGAGCCGGCTCTGGGAGGTTGTGCAGGCGAATGAGATGCCACCCAAGCATCCGCTGCCGGAAAACGAGAAGGCGATTCTGCGGGACTGGATCACGGGTGGGGCGGCGTGGGGACGAGATCCGATTGATCCTTTCCGATACTCATCGAAGGCCCGCGCCGGATACGATTGGTGGTCGCTTCAGCCGCTGAAAGCGCCATCCCTGCCGGAGACGAAGGGCGACGAATGGTCGCGGAACGAGATTGATCGCTTCGTCTTCGCACAGCTGGCCGAGCAGGGTTTGCGACCCTCGCCAGTGGCGGATGCACGGACGCGGGTGCGCCGACTCTATTTCGACCTGCTGGGCTTGCCGGCTCCGGTCGAGGCGATCGAAAGATTTGCAGCCAATCCGTCGGCTAGTGCGTGGGCGCGACTGGTGGATGAGGTGCTTGGTTCCCAACATTACGGCGAGCGCTGGGCGCGGCATTGGATGGACGTGGCGCGTTTTGGGGAGAGCGGCGGTTTCGAATACAACACGCCGAGGGAAAACGCGTGGCACTACCGCGACTGGCTCATCCGCTCGCTCAACAACGATCTTCCCTACGATCAGTTCGCCCGCATGCAGGTGGCGGGCGACATCCTTGCCCCGGACTCGATGGAGGGCATGGCGGCGGTGGGCTTTCTCGTCGCGGGTGTCCACAACGAAGTGCTGGGGACAAATCCGAAAATGCGGATGGCCGGGCGACAGGACGAACTGGCGGAAATAGCTGGCACGGTGGGGCAGGCGTTTCTCGGGATGACGGTGCATTGCGCCCGCTGTCATGACCACAAGTTCGATCCAATTTCGGCGAAGGAATACTACCAGTTCATCGCCGCGCTCGATGGAGTGAGGCACGGGGAGCGAGCGCTGGGGCTTGACGAGGAGGGCAGGAATCGGCGGCGTCAGCGAAATGAACTTGAGCGGGAGCTGGTCGAGCGAGTCATTGCCCGCCAAGGAAAGCTGACGACGACGGCGAACATCCTCGAACTCCGCGGCGCCCTCGAGGCCAACGTTGAAGGCAAGGCCTATCGCGTGTCGCTGCGGCTCGCGCCGACGGCTTGGGCAGCGGCTTCCCAGGGCACGGCGGAGCACGACGGGGTGGTCATTCGCGTCCTCCGGGCGTCGGACGGCGGTCAACTGACGGCCCACTACTTTGAATCGCGGGAGTGGGCCGATGGACGAAACGCCACCGTATTCGAACGCAAGGAGTTTGCCTATACCGGCGACGGCTCCGGCCCGGTGCGTCTCCGGCTTGAGCCCTTTCCGCTCAATTCCGGACGCTTCGGGGGAGCGGTCGACGACTTGGAGATCCGTCAGGACGACCGCCAACTATTCGAGGAGCGGTTTGACGATCTGGAGCAGACTTCCGCACCCGGAACGCAGGCCGATACCAAGGGCAAGGTCTATCACAGTGCCCGCAGCTCGCGGTGGAAAGCTTCCGGGCTCAATGCCATCCACGCAGTTGAATGGGCCCAGGGCAATCTGGCACTCCAGCTCTTCGGAGGACTGCCGGGCGCGGTCCTCGCAGCGGAGACGGCGGAGGAAAAGCGCATCGAGGCCGAGATCAAGAACATGGAGAAGCAGAACGCCTCCACCTCCAGGCGAATCTTCACCGTTGTATCGCAACAACCCGGCCCGATGCACGTTTACGATCGGGGCGACGTGAGCCTCCAGCGCGAGGCTGTCCCCGCAGGCGGCTTGCGGGCTGTGCAGGGTCTCTCACCGGACTTTGGACTTCCGGTGGGCGCTTCCGACGCTTCACGCCGTCGAAAGCTGGCCGAGTGGATTGCCTCGCCGGATAATCCGCTCTTCCACCGCGTGGCGGTGAACCGGGTCTGGCATCATCATTTCGGGCAGGGCCTCGTGCTCTCGCCGAGTGACCTTGGCTTCAACGGCGGGTCGCCGAGCCATCCGGGCTTGCTGGAATGGCTTGCGGTCCGTTTCCGCGAGGACGGGTATTCGTTGAAGCGTCTGCATCGCCGGATCCTCACCTCGACGACATGGCAGCAAGCGTCGCTGGGCGGGAACAAAGCGGCCCACGAGATCGATGCGGGCAATCGCCTGCTTTGGCGGCAAAATCCCCGGCGGGCCGATGCGGAGACTTTCCGCGATACCGTCCTGGCTGTTTCCGGGGCGCTGAACCCGCAGCTGTTCGGCCCCGGCTTCCGGGACGTTCGCATGGATCAAGTGCCTCCAACGACCTACTACTCGGCGATCGATCCTGTCGGGCCCGAGTTCAATCGCCGCACGCTCTATGCCTGGCAGGTGCGCGGGGAGCGCAGCGCCCTGCTGGAGACGCTGGACTGTCCCGATCCCTCGGTGACCACGCCTGTCCGCCACACCACCATCACGCCGTCCCAGACACTGAGCCAGTGGAACCACCCCTTCATCCTCCGGATGGCGGACCAGTTTGCCGAACGAGTGGCCAAGGATGCAGGCAAGGCTGCGGCTGCCCAAGTGAGACTCGCGTGGCGGCTTGCCTTGGGCCGGGACCCGGCTCCCACCGAACTCGCCGCTGCCACGGCGCTGGTCGGGCGTCACGGATTGCCCGCCCTCGCCCGCACGCTTTTCAACAGCAGTGAACTGATCTGGATCGACTGATGAACTTTTCCCGCCGCCGCTTTCTGGATTTCGCGACCGCCGGCCTTGGGGCCACCGCCGCGATGCACCTTCTGGGCCGGGAAGCGCTCGCTTCCTCCGGCACGCCCCGCGCCTCCTTTCCCAATCATCCTCCGCGGGCAAAACGGGCCATCCACATCTGCCTGATGGGCGGACTCAGCCATGTGGACTCCTTCGACTACAAGCCGGAGCTGGCGCGCTTCCACGGCAAGGCACCGCCGCCGTCGGTCAAGCCCGACACCTTCTTCGGCAGCGCCGGACTCATGCGCGCGAACGAATGGGAATTCCGGCAGCGCGGCGAGAGCGGCCTTTGGGTTTCGGAGCTGTTCCCGCACCTCGCCTCGGTGGCGGACGAACTCACCGTGATCCGCTCCATGCATTCCGAGTCGGCGAATCACACCCCGGCCAGCTTCCTGCAAAACACCGGCTTCCAGATGAACGGTTTTCCGGCGCTGGGAAGCTGGCTCTCCTACGGGCTGGGGAACCTCTCGGACTCGCTTCCCACCTTCATCGTCCTGCCGGATGCCCGCAGCCTGCCCAACAACGGCGCAAGCAATTGGAACAGCGGATTTCTCCCAGCCGAGCATCAAGGTGCGCTCTTCCGTGCTGGCGACCAGCCCGTGCGGAACCTTTTCCCGGAACGCAAGATCGACCCGGCGACGGAGCGCGAGTCCCGTGGGTTGCTGGAAATGATCAATCGTCGCCATGCTGCCGAACGCGCGGGCGAGGACCTGCTCACCGCCCGTCTGCGCGCCTACGAAATCGCCGCCCGGATGCAGACCTCCGTTCCCGAGGCGATCGATTTTGCCACCGAACCCGAACACATTTCCCGGCTCTACGGCCTGGATCAGAAACAGACCGCCGACTGCGGGCGGCGATGCCTGCTCGCGCGGCGGCTCCTTGAGCGCGGGGTTCGTTTCGTGCAGATCTACTCCGGTGGTGCCTTCGGCGGAACTCCGCGCCACGGCTGGGATGGCCATGAGGACAACCGCGAGAATCACACCCGGGAGGCGGGACTCATCGACCGTCCCGTTGCGGGGTTGATCAAGGATTTGCGGCAGCGCGGCATGCTGGAAGACACCCTCCTCCTTTTCACCTCCGAGTTCGGTCGCACGCCCTTCACCCAGGCACCGGCAGGCAAACTCGGCCTTGGCCGCGACCACAATCCGGAGGGCTTCACCGTCTGGCTGGCTGGCGCCGGCCTGAAGAAGGGATTCGTCTATGGAGCCACCGACGAGGTCGGCTGGAAGGCCGTGGAGAACCCGGTTTCATGGCCTGATTTCCACGCCACGGTCCTGCACCTGCTTGGGATCGATCACGAGCGGCTGACGTATTATCACAACGGCATTGAGCGCCGCCTCACCAATGTTCATGGCGCGGTGCTCAAAGAGGTCATCTCATGAACGCCCCATGGACCCTCGCCGCCCTCTACCACCTCGACACCGACCCCGGCGAAACGAGGAATCTTGATGCCGCGCATCCGGAGATCGTCCGAGAACTGAAAGCCTTGCTCGAAGCCAGCAAATCTCAGGGCCGCAGCGCCGCGCGAAATTCGCCGCCATGAAACACATCGGGGCACTCATCAGCGCGCTGTGGCTGGCGTCGCTGGCAGCGTTGGCCGCGGGGCAGGAAGCTCCCCCGATCGTCGGCGCGATTCGCTGGGATGGCTGGTATGGCACCGGGAGCGTGGTCAAGGCGGTCGAAGCCTCGCTCGGTCCGCCGAAGTATCATTTTCGCCTGCCGTGGTTCGCGCGGGTCGTCGGGGAGGGGAAGGTGAGCATCAACGGCGACGCGCAGGCTGTGGTGGAGCAGGAGATCGCTTACGCGGCGAAGGCGGGGCTGAACTACTGGGCCTTCGTGGACTACTGCGACGAGGCCTCGGCGATGCACATCGCTTTGAACCGCTACCGCAGCGCGAAGGACAAAAAGGGCATCCGCTATTGTTTCGTCGAGGAAGGCCCGCGGCTCGACGGCCTCGGCACCGCCGCTTGGCAGCGGCTCGTGGAGCATTTCCGGCATCCCGATTACCAGACCGTGCTCGATGGCCGGCCGTTGCTGTTTGTGTTTGTGAAAACGACCAGGCTCGGGAGGAGCGAGTGGGATGAGTTGAAGCGCCAAACCCTCAATGCCGGCCTGAAGCCACCCTATCTCGTGCTCATGGGCTGGCATCCCGAGGAGGACGCGAAGGACATGGCAGCGCTCGGCTTCGACGCCATCTCGGCCTACGCGCGCGGCGGCAGCTACAGCATGACGCAGCCGAGCTATGCCGAGCAGTGCGCGATGATTCGCCGCGACCGCTGGGAGAAATGCCGCGCGCTCCGGCTGCCGAGCGTCACCTTCGCCAGCGCCGGCTGGGACACGCGCCCGCGCAACGAACGCCCGCCGCCCTGGTGCACGTGGGTCACCGCAACGCCGGACAAGACACCGCCCGCGCAGCAAAAGCCGCTCCTTGATTCCGTCACCGCCACCTCCGACGCACTTGCCACCCACATCCGCGAGGCGCTCGAATGGACAAGAGCCAACCGCGACCTCAATCCGGCCAACGCCCTCATCATCTACGGCTGGAACGAGCACGACGAAGGCGGCTGGCTCCAGCCGACGCTTGGACCGGATGGCCGGCCGGATGAAGCTCGCATCCGGGCGCTCGGCAGGGTATTGCGTCCGTCCTTGCCAGAGAAACTGCCTTAAAATGATGCGCAACTCCCTTCTCGCCGCCCTGGTGCTTGCCCTTTTCACCGCGCCGGACGGTGCTTTCGCCGCGCCCAAGGACCCCGCGGTGGTCCCGCCGGACTTCACTCAGGGCGGCACCAAACCGGCCGACGCGAAGCACGAGTGGACCCTCGGGCCTACCGGCGCACGCGGCTGGTATCACACGGCCAACGGCCACTCGCGCCTGGCGCGGCAGATTCTCGTGACCGCCGTGGCCAAGGGCTCGCCCGCTGAGGCGGTGCTCGTGAAGGGCGATGTCATCCTCGGCGTGGACGGCAAGCACTTCTCCTCCGATGCGCGGCACCAACTCGCCGGGGCCATCGCGGCGGCGGAGTCGGACAAGGGCGGCGGCACCTTGCGGCTGCTGCGCTGGCGTGCGGGAAAGACGGAGCCGGTGGAGCTCAAGCTGCCCACGCTCGGCAGTTTCAGTGCCACCGCGCCGTATGATTGCCCGAAGTCACGCCGCATCCTCGAACTCGGGACCGCCGCACTGGCCCGACGGATGGGCGAGGCGAATTACGGTCGCGGCATGCACTCGATTTCGCGCTCCCAAAACGCGCTCGCGCTGCTCGCCATCGGAAACCCGAATCACCTTCCGCTCTTGCAGAAAGAGGCGCGCTGGGCGGCGGATTTCACGACGAAGGGCTACTTGTCGTGGGATTACGGCTACGCGATGGCCTTCCTCGGAGAATATGTGATGGCCACCGGAGACCAGTCGGTGATGCCCGGGCTGCGGAGGCTCGCGCTGGAGACCGCGCGCGGTCAGAGCGGAGTTGGCACCTGGGGGCACCGCTTCGCCGAGCCGGGCGGTAATCTCGGCGGCTACGGCGCGATGAACCAGCCCGGGCTCAGCCTCACCATCGGCATGGTGCTCGCGCGTGAGGCCGGCGTGAAGGATCCGGAGCTCGACAGCGCCATCGCCAGGGCTGCCGGTTTTCTGCGCTGGTTTGTGAACAAGGGCGCGGTGCCCTACGGCGACCATCTGCCGTTTCCCGCGCATGAGGACAACGGCAAGTGCGCCGCCGCCGCCGTGCTGTTCGACCTGCTCGGCGACCGCGAGGCCGCGGAGTTTTTTACGAAGATGGCCACCGCCGCCTACAGCGAGCGTGAGCGCGGGCACACCGGCAACTTCTTCAACTACCTCTGGGCGCTGCCGGGCGTCGCGCGCGGCGGCCCGCTCGCCACCGGCGCGTATCTGCGCGAGCAGGCTTGGTATTACGACCTCGCACGCGGGTGGGACACGGTCTTCATCTATCAGCCTTCGCCCGTCGGCGAGGAGGAGAGCCACGCTTACACTGGCTGGGACTGCTCGGGCAGCCATCTGCTGGCGTTCGCACTGCCGCTGAAAAGCCTTCGCCTCACCGGCAAAAAGCCGTTCACCATCGCGCCGTTCAACGCCGCCCAAGTGGCCGAGGTCATTGCCGCCGGGCGCGACTTCGCCTACCGCGGTGACGCGAACCGCTACGAGCAACGCACCACCGAGCAATTGCTCACCGGTCTGGCGAGCTGGTCGCCCTTCGTTCGCAAGCGCTCCGCCGCCGCGCTCGGCAAGCGCGACGGCGACTTCCTCCCCGCGCTTCTCAAAATGCTCGCGAGTAAGGAGCGCGACGCTCGTTACGGCGCGTGCGAAGCCCTCGGCGCGCTGGGCAGCCGCGCCGATGCCGCCGCGCCACAACTCCGCGCCGCGCTGAAGGACACCGACCCGTGGCTGCAATGCCTCGCCGCCGAAGCCATTCCCGCGCTTGGCCCCGCTGAGCGCAAGGCCAGCGTGAGCGACCTGCTCGCCCTGACCCTGCGCACGAATCCCGCCGACCCGCGCCGCCACGCCGCGCTCACCGCCAGTCTCGCGCTCTTTGCCCACTATCCCGGCACGCGCGGGCCGCGCACCCTCCTCGAAGACTCCCTTGAGGGCGTGAACCGCGCGCAGCTTTACCCGGCTTTGCAGGCGCTGTTGCAACACGAGGACAGCATCGCCCGCGGTTCCGCGGCGAAGACCTTCGCCAAGTTCACTGACGCCGACGTCGTCGCGCTGCTGCCCGACATCGTCAAAGCCATCGAGCGCATCGCGCCGAGCAACGAAATGTTCGCTGACGGCGTGCGCCTCGCCGGGCTCGACCTCCTCTCGCGCCTGGGCATCCGCGAAGGCATGGCGCTCTGCGTCGCGGTCATCGAGCCCGACCGCTGGGGCGAGAGGAACCGCACGCGGCCCTGCCTGACCTACCTCCAGCGATACGGCGCCCATGCCAAGGAATGGCTCCCCAAACTCAATGAAATCCGGAACCATCTCGCGACCGTGAAGAAGGCCCCCGCCGAAACGCTGGCGCAATTCGACAAGGCGATCGCTGCCATCGCCAGCAGCACCGCCCGGCCCACGCTTGTGAGCGCCGCTGAGTTCAAGGCCAGGCCCGCCCAATGACCCGTGATGAACTTGATTTCCCCGTGGCTTCGTGCGCCCTACGCTTTAATGACTAAACTTTGCCAGCCGCGCGCTGCGCGAAACCATTCTTCCACCCGACGGCTCATGAAAGCGCTCGCCCTCCTCCTCGCTACCCTCGCCCTCGTCGTGCCGTTGCACGCAAAGCCGCTGAAGGTCTTCATCCTCGCCGGCCAGTCCAACATGGAGGGGCCGGCGAATGTCAGCACCTTCGATTACCTCGGTGACGACCCGGCCACCGCACCCCTGCTGAAGACGATGCGTGGTGCTGACGGGAAGCCGGCAGTGTGCGGAGGCGTGTGGATTTCGTATCTCACCGGAGTCAGCACCAACAACTTCGAGCTGCATGGCAAGTTGACGGCTGGCTACGGATCGATGTGGGGCCAGGACCGCACCAAGCCGGGGGTAAACATCGGGCCGGAATTTACCTTCGGCCTCGCCATGGATGCGGCGTTTGCGGAACCGGTGCTCATCATTAAAGCGGCCTGGGGCGGCAAGAGCCTGCATACCGATTTCCGCCCGCCCAGTGCCGGTCCCTACGTGATGCCAAAAGAAACCCAGGAACTTTGGGCCAAGCACCCTCAGGGCGCCCACGGCATTCCCAAAGCCGAGGATCGGCCCAAATGGCACGCCGAAAAGGCCGCCGCCACCGGTGTGTATTACCGCCTGATGATCGAGCACGTGAAAAAGGTGTTGAAGGATCCGAAACGGGTCGTGCCGGCTTATGACCCTGCGCAGGGCTACGAGATCGCCGGATTCGCGTGGCTTCAGGGCTTCAATGACATGGTCGACGGCCATGTTTATCCGCGACACAACCAGCCGGATCGCTATGCCGTGTATTCGGAGCTGCTCGCTCAATTCATCCGCGATGTCCGGAAGGATCTCGGCGCGCCGAAGATGCCCTTCGTGATCGGTGTCATGGGCGTGGGCGGACTCAAGGATCAATCCTCCAGCATGGTGGCGTTCCGATCAGCGATGGCGGCTCCCGCTGACATGCCCGAGTTCAAGGGCACTGTCGCCGCCGTGCAGACCGCGCCGTTTTGGGCGGACGAGCTGGGCGACATCGATGCGAAGCGCGCGAAGATCGGCCAAATGCGCTTCTTGCTAAACTCGAAGCACAAGGATCACGCCAATGCCGACGGCAAAATGACCGAGGAGCAAAAGAACGATTTCATGAAGAAGTTCGAAGCCGATCTCATCAGCCCTGCGGAAGTCGCGTTGTGGAAGCGTGGGGCATCGAATGCGGGCTATCATTACCTGGGATGCGCCAAAACCTTCGCGCTGATGGGCAAGCACTTCGCCGAAGCGAACCTCAAATTGATCAAGCAGCCCTGAGCCGAAATCCAGAGCAGGGAACCTCCAGCACCAAGCACCGATGAAACACCTCTGCACATTCCTCACGCTCGCACTGGTCTGCGGGCACGCTTTCGCCGCGGACAGGAAGCCGCTGAAAGTTTTTGTCCTCGCCGGGCAGTCCAACATGCAGGGACACGCGAAGATCAGCACCATCGAGCACGTCGCCATGGACCCGGCCACCCAGCCCATGCACGCACTCATGCTTGGCGCGGACGGCAAGCCAAGGGTCTGCGAGCGCGTGTGGATTTCGTCCATCGGCTGCAGCAAGGACGACAAGACCGAGCAGACCGGCAAGCTGACGGCCGGCTTCGGCGCGACGCCGGAAAAGATCGGCCCCGAGTTCACGTTCGGCCTCTACATGGAGAAGTTCACCGACGCGCCCATCCTGCTCATCAAGACCTCGTGGGGCGGCAAGAGTTTGCACACGGATTTCCGTTCGCCGAGCGCTGGGCCTTATGTGTTCAACGAAACGCAGCTCGCGCAGTTCCAGAAGCAGGGCAAGGACGTGGCGGCGATGAATGCGGAGAAGGCCAAGGCGACCGGGTTGTATTACCGGCTGATGATCGAACACGTGAAAGCCGTGCTCGCCGACTTGAAGCGTGTCGTGCCCAGCTACGACCCGACTCAGGGCTACGAGCTGGCTGGGTTCGCGTGGTTCCAGGGCTGGAACGACCTGGTGGACGGCGGCACGTATCCCAATCGCGACAAGCCCGGCGGCTACGACGCCTACGCGACCGCGATGGCGCACTTCATCCGCGACGTGCGCAAGGATC
>JACCDO011048967.1_pt1 | contig 10824 bp, 4 predicted proteins | sample 7446101 | NCBI WGS metagenome assembly JACCDO01 (sample SAMN15323440, study PRJNA562643) | freshwater metagenome | isolation source: river surface water | place: USA:Blue River Watershed | collected 2017-08-16
AATATAGAAGGCTTAAAATTTTTGTGAAAACCAATAAAACCATCATAATAACACTGTAACCATAATTCTTTTGCCTTAATTTTTTGATATAAGTCATTAGTTTTTAGTATAAAAGGCGACATTGAAATTTCCTTGCGACGAAGACTGTTCTTTGAAACATTTCGCACACATTCATCGAATTGACATGTCACATCCATTGTGGGTTTTATAATTTAGTTGAATTTTGGCAATTTGCTCTTCTAAAATTTTAGGGATTACCGGCGGGTACAGTGCCAATGTCATTGTCAATCAAGGCATCAAAATGTAATAGAATCAACGAAAAAAGCGACTTCGCCTTCACATCTGATTGGCCTGCACAATTCCCTCTCATATTTAGGAAACTGGAGCTGTAATATCATGGCCTTGACCGGTTAGGTACCGGTACGTTACTAGTGATGATTTTGGCGAGTAACAAAACGCTGGTTATGTTTAAGTATTTCACTCGATATTGTTGGCTTTAAAAGATTGATTAGCCTGCTTTTCGTTTGAAATGGGTCACGGCGACACTGTGTCAAAGAAGTTGTATATAAGGGAGCACAGTACAAATATTCGCAGATGGATTCCTAAAAGTTATAATACACCAAAATTTTATGTAGAAGATCCTATTGTGCCTCTAGAGCCTAGTTTAGCCAGGTCTATCGTTATTATGATATGTCGCAATAAACAGCGCACATTACAACAAGCATGGAATTATTGGACTAGAAATGCTGATATTGTACATGATTATACATCAGATGTAAGAGAAATATTAATGCGACCAATAAGTGAAGGAACATTAAGATCTGAATTAGAAATTGAAGTAATGTATAAATGGATTGTTCAAAATCATCACAAAGATACAACAGGAATATGTCATACAATTAAAGCATGTAAAAAAAAGAATGTAGTAGTATCGGCATTACAACATATGAGACTTGAGTGTTACCAACAAGGTGATTCTATAATATATCAAGGGCAAAACCCTAAAGCAGAAGATGGACAATTTACTATTTTAACAGGCGAATGTGAAGTGGTGCAAGTACAAGAAGACTCGGTAACATTACAAAGATTAAATTATTGTTTAAAGAAAAAAGATTGGAACTCATGTAAAAACATCTTATCTCGTGCTAATGTGCTTGCAGTGATCAAATTTCCTGCTGGTTTTGGTGAATTATCAACTCTAACAGATGCAAAAAGAGTCGCGACAATCCGTGCAAAAACACCATTAGTTGAGGTTATTGCAACACCCAAGGCACCGTTGATTGACTGTATCAACGCAAAACGGAACAAAGATGGACAGCAAGACGAAGCAGAAATCGGTAAAGTCATGGACTTTCTACGCCAATCTGGCTTGGCTAATCGCATATCACCATCGGATTTATATGAAGTAGGTTGCTCGCTAAAGAAGCGGGTATTAGACAAAGGAGAGGTGCTGTACTTGAAGGGTGAACCCGTCGATAATCTGTACTTGATTGTATCAGGGGACATTTTGCTAGACATTTCCGACTACAAGAAGAACGGCGGTTACATGCCATTCGTTGACTCTACTCCGAACCTGTGTTTCACTGTTGGATGCCATAGCATACTTGGCGACGAAGGTCTTGTTGGTATCGAACGAGTCTACGAAGCTTCCGCTGTCATTCTGTCCACAGCGGCATTTGTATACGAGGTAAACGGGTTTGCAAAAGACTATCTTGGCGGCAGATTGAAAGCGTCGCGATATGCAGCATTGGCATACAAAAATTTATCCAAGTTAACTGCACCAATACAATTAGCAGAGCAAATAAACATTTATTCACACCTAAATTCACTCAGGAAAACATTCGCCAAGTCCTTTCCTACTCGAGGTACACTTGAGCAGTATATATCGGACGAGGCAAACATAGCTTACGACAAAGAATCACAACCTAATGTACATATACGACACATCGGGAATAGGGGCATGACTGTGGACAAGCATCATCACCATCACCAGCACATACACGACGACCTGCATGCGCAAGACAACATCGACGCACTAGACTCGGAGTCTGTTGTAAAAAGCGTCAGCACTATAGAAGGCCACGAGATAAGAATGCTTACCCACGCGGCTTTACAGCATGTCACCTTATTGTATAAGCACGTGAAACAACGAGAGAAAGCACAAATAAGAGTAAATGCCCAAGACAACATCCTCGCTGACTACTTACACGCGGAGGAAGAGAGATTGCGCAATAGTTTGAATGGGATTGAGCTCATTCAAAGCGAGAAACTACTAGTCAAAACCATCAATCAATACCAGCGTCAACAAGAAGAGAAGTTGAAACAAATCCGAGAGAGTATGGTCAAGGTAGTTGATAAAGAGTTTTCAAAAGCGGCTGATGCAAGATCCTTGTTGAGTGCCATGGCAAGTGCCGGTGTTGCCTCTGCAATTGACACAGATGCCGAAGCAGCAGCAGCAGATGGACAAGGAGAAGTCGATGAAGTCGTGGTTGACGGATGCTTGGAGGATGTTCTGCTCACAGAAGAAGAAGAGAGCTTACTAGCGTTGACTAAGCTTGAGCAGTACTATCACTATTTAGACGAGGCCAACAAGATACTGGAGGAAAGCAAGTCAATCAGCATGGAAAGCACTGCGAAGAAAGTGAAGAAGCATCAAAAGCATACGATATTCAACACTGCAACGGCTCTCCCTGTGCCGTCTAAATTTGATGGTAAATCCCCTGGCGCACTAGGAATACCATGGCGTCCACCATCGCGACCCTCGTCACCAGTGGATCAAATAGTTGCATTGTCGCACTCACGGGTCATATCGCGGCCTAATGGAATGAATCTACATTTGGATCACGAGAATTTAAAGAAACACCAACAGATGCTGCAGCTGCAAAATCTCAACGCCACTGCTGCTGTGGACAACGCTGGAGCTAACGACGAGCAAATGGTTGCGGATTTCGCTGCCAACACTGCGGAAGTTGTCAAGGAAAAAGTGTATAAAAAGCCAGAGTTGAAGTTCAGCCGCATGACAACGCCACGCACTCGCCGCGTTATTACTTTCAGCATGGCAAGAGCAATCCAAGAGAAACAATTACTGGATGAGTCGGAAGAAGGCGAGGCTTCCCGAGCAATAACCCCACAACAAAAACTGGCACTTACATCTGAATTTCGTGTCTTGGAGGACACGGATTCGTTCTTTCAAGCGGTCAGCTCACTTCCTTTTGCAGAGCGATTAAGTGCCACTCAGAAGACTCAATTTGAATGGAAAACACGGTTTATGCGAGTAACAGGTAATGCCACGGAGCACCGGCTTGATGGTTGCTCTAACTGGTTGGTGCAAGAGCTCCTGAAAGTACGCGAGGAAGTCGATAGCAAGAGCAAACACAGTAAAATTAGCAGTGAGTGGCCGCTTCAAACCCAAACAATCGCTGCTGCGACTGAAGAGGCACCTTCGGAAGTTAATTCGCACGTTGGCGAGGATGAAAGTAAGACAGAGCACGATGCCGCCGTTGACGATCAAGCAACGCAACATTCAAACCAGTCGCACCATTCAAACCAGTCCCGCCATTCATTGCAGTCTCACCACACTAATAAGTCCCAGGAATCAAATCATACACAAAACCTAGGTAACGACTTGGTCGTTGTAACCGAAGAGCTGAAAGGCGACACCGAAACGAAAACAAATGAATCAAATGTAGTCGTGCAGCAGCCAACCTCCCCCAAGAAGAAAGAAAAGGAGAAATGGTGGGTGGACACAAACTCCTCCTCGGTTGCAGAATTGAACCTCTCTAAGTTAGACCCGCCCTCTCCGGCGCTGACTGCGTATTACGAGTACACATCTGCTCCTGTGCTCTCTAGGAAATATTTGGATGGAAAGCGTTGTGCTGCGAATAATAGCAAGTTCCAACTTGAAAAAGACCTCAAAATTCTGCTGGATTTGACTCAAGACAAGTACGACAAGAAGAAGAGCAACAGTGACGACTCGTCGCTGTCCGCCTTGTTAAGTTGCATCGGAAATCCAAGTCACAAATTAGAGCAACCGAGCCTGGGCTCACTCACACGCACCAGTTCGATACTCAAGTCTTCGCTGGGAGGAAAGCAGCATGTAGATAAGTACCTACGTCTGAAGCACGAAGAGAAAAATGACGAGAAGCAACGATTCAACGAAGTAATCTTGGATTCATTGAGCAGTCACGAGAAAGCCAAGCATTCGAAAACAGTCAACACAGACGACAACAACAGCGTGGTTGCTCTTCGCGACTGGCAGCAATTCTCTTGTAAAATGGCCGCAGATAATCAAGCTGGTGAGCGTTGGACACTACCGGTCTTGGCAACTACTACAGCCTCCGCAGCTGGTAAAGCACAGCCCATGTCATCTGCTCAATCAAAATGGGGTCGTAATTTGGCTAGAATCGCACCGAAGAAGGATTTTGACGTGTTGGCGAAGCCGCCAACGTACCTTGAAGTCTACCAGAAATACGGGAAAAAATTAGATAAAATATAACCATTCAAATTTGTTACAATAATTCGACAAGATTACTATACTACACCGTTGCTATCACTATCACTTGGTCTCGGGCTGGCAGGGCTCGCCCTGCTGCTCCCGCTACCGCTCTTCTGCTTCTTCAAAACTGATTTTTGTTTTCTTTTATTCACTACTGGGTTTTCTACTACCTCAACTTTACTCCTAACGTTTAAATGGTGCATCTTGCTGTATGCTGCGTAGTCAAGACGCGTCTCGTTATGGTAACTCGACCACTTCTTCAACGTTTTGGACCCCCCGTTGGAACCGTTTTCCACTGCTAAATACACTCTTACTCCTTGTGGAAGCTTTTTTGGGGTACTGAAGGCTAGTGGCAACGGCAGCTTGATCGGGTATGTGCGGAAACTCTTCTCTTTATAACCCAGATTGCTCAACTCATACCTCGATCGCCCACTGATGATCTTCCAGTCACTCTCCCCGTCCCTAACTAACATATGCCCTAACTTGGGAAGCTTCACAAAGTCCCCGGTACTCGTGGCGGACACAGTCTCATTATGTACAGCGTTGTCGTCGACGTCATCCACACTCGCTGTGCCATTGACATCCTCCTTTTCTATCATAAACTTCCGAGCAAATGCGTTGTATTTCTTACTCCTCTTCTCTTGCCCCTTTACCTTGCGCTCCATTCTACTGCCTCTTCGTTGATTGCGACGCAGTTCCAAGTGCTCGAACCCGCGCTTGTCATTCGATTTACTCTGCGCATAAGACGCTAAAGATATATTTCCTAACTCGGGGATTGTGTGGTTGACGTAGAAGTACTTGTTTTGCGTGGAAGACCAGACATCTTGCAGTATTTTGGTCATCGAGTCGTAAGAAATCCCAGCCAACGAGTCATTTTGCAATCTCAATTGCATGTTAATCCACGCATCTTTCAGTTGAGGTGGAACATACGATTCGCCCTCCTTCGGTATCACACAGACACACGTTGCAGCTGCAGATAATGGCTTTGAACTGGTCGATGGAACTGCTATTACCTTCCTAAGCTCACTTCCAGTCAGTCCACTTCCACAGACGCCAGTAACGTTGCTGCGCAAGTCATTTATAGTGATGGAAAAGCCATCATTAACATCCGAGTCAGCGCTTTCCATCATATTGTTTGACTTCAAGTACGCCTTCTCAATATACTTCATGATGACGTAAGGGGATATGGGCGGCCGACCGAAGTACGAGTAGCTCAAGTCAGGGCAGGATCCGTCAGAGTACATCTGCAGCACCCACAACAGTCCATTTAGATAACATTCAATGTCACTATCACGTATGTATTTGGCGTATTCTTTGGACGAAACCGCCCCTTTTATGTCCTCGAAGAACGCGTCATCCAGAGCTGCGTCTTGGTCTCCCTCAAAATCTGCGTCCACGCCATCTAAAAACTCTATATTTAGGTCCGTGTCAATGTCGGGATGTGCAGAGGGAGCCACCGACCGATTTTTACCTTCTTCTACTACTCCATTCTTTAGTTTCATCAGCGAAGTGGCGATCTCCAGACGCTTATCTTGCAACTCCTTGTAGGCGTCAGCATCAACTGCCAGCAACGCAGAATTCGAGACAGCATTGCGCGCTTGCTGCTTTGTTGTATATATTGGTTCCACCGAATACGCCTTGCCTTCTACAGTCAGAGTAGAAGCCCACACAAGCTTTGATTCGCCGGTTATCGGATCCTTCACTGCCTTTGGATACCCGCTCTCATCCCATATAAGTTCATCCATCTTTTTGCGTCTCTGCAGTATGGTGTGAAGGTACTGTTGGGACGTGGGTAATTGGAGTGGTAACTGAACAATTGGAGCAGAAGTAGCAAACTCTCCCAACAGTAACCACAAAGCGACAAAGTTGAAAGTGTTCTTGTTCAAGTCGATGAGGTATCTCTCACTTGGAGGTAGCTTTTGCATCACGTGGCCGTATGACTTCAATACCGACGCCATTGTGACCCCACGTAACTTAGGCAAGTAGTCATTGCCTTGAAGTAAAAATAAAAATACCAAATCCAGCCGCAGGGAAGGTATTGTATCAATGAGTTTCACATTGGCGTCGACGTCATTCGGGCTCGCTGAGTCGCTCTTTTGGACTGCGACGTTATCATATAATCCCGCGTAGTTACACAAATTATCAATAAGTGATGAGATCTTGCAAAATGCGTCGGAATAATCCGATCCAACTTGAAAGACGACCGCTTGCGGTATTTGAGGCAATGCCATTGCTTGCAACAAGATGTCGCTATCTGATCCACATATGACAATGCTATCATTAAATGATGGCATATGATTATTTATCCAGTCAACAATTTTCAATTCACCTTCACCAGGACAATCAGATCCAGATATAAAAAATGTTAGATTCTTAAAGTCATTGCGTTGCATTCTCTGCAATGCATAACACATCATTACATTTTCCATTTGGGTCATGAATTCAGTACCGGGAGTTATTAATGAATTTTCTGGTTGCATAGCACGCCTTATTTTTTGAGTTTGCATTTTAGCAAATGGCGCGGGTCCATCGAACACAAGGACTAATGACTTTAACGGTTTAATAGTGTTTAAAATTGCATCTAATCCTGTAAACACTCTCGCCATAAAGTGTTTAGCATCCGTGGTGGTACGGAATGATGAATGTAAGAATTGATTCATATCGATACATAAATGATCAGTTTCATAGACATCTCCACGTTTACTATGGCTGTCACTTACCCCTCTTGTCTTGCTTGTTAATGGTGAAACCTTCAAGTATTGACTAGACGGCTCCCACCAAGACGACTTCAAGGATCGACGAAAAAATTTTGTTAATCCAGCAACACCAGATTCAACTTCGATATTCCAAAGAAGAATCAGTACCCAAACAAACCAACTAAGACCCATATTGCAACAAACTCACCGAAGCGTCGACATTCCTTTCCTTCCTTCTTCTCGTTCACAATATCAAAAGATATTTTGTATCGCAGTCGCACTGAAAGTCAAGTCAAAAGATCAAAAAATACCGGTTCCGATATCTAAATTTAAATATGTAATAACACCATAATTACCGTAGCATGTCAACGCGGTGGCTTTACCCACAGCATGCGGTCGGATATCTTATTCTACTTTGGGTGCTTTTTCAATCTCATTATCTCAATCCATCATGCCGGTACACAATCCAATCTCGATGACTGTCGGTCACTTTGGTAAGTTTCCACATTGATTCCTTTGGTTTCGAATTTGCAATAGTTGGAGCTTTAAATACTTGAGTCACCATGTTCGGAACGATGAAAATATTAGCAATTTTATTGTCGTTGCTGTCGCTAAGTAGTGCCTTCCGCGTTCATCCCAGTACTAAGGTTTCACGTGGCAAGAAAAGTTTGCATGTTTTACCAATAAGTGACGCTAGTATAGAGACATCCACTACATTTACAAGTACATTGCTGCCATTGATAGGTGGTGGAATGGTTGCCGCAACAGCATTATTCAAGATTTCAGTTTATTCTCGCATGCAATATACAACTGCAAGTTTATTAGGTGGAATGCCCCCTAACTCAGTAGTTGTTGAAATGGATGCAATAGATGGTAAAAATATCTTTTATCTACCAAAAGGTGTTGATTATACAGCAGTTATGCCAATAAAAGAACAACTTGATGCAAATAAATTAAAGGAAAAAAATAAAATGAATGAACAATTAATATTAGAAAGTATCGGTAAAGCCAATGGGATGGGAGGTACTAACTACGGTCTACGAGGCAAGCTCAGACAGAAAAGTATTGATATACCAAATCGGTCAGTTGACTGTGTCATTTCAACTGGAGCGATAACTAGAGCTACTGATAAAATAGGAATGCTGCAAGAAATTGCTAGAATTTTGAAACCAGGAGGACTACTATTATTCGTGGAAAACGATAGAGATCAGATCATTCAAACTATGCAAAGAATATTTCCCGAGGAAATTATCCAGAAACAGGTAACTGAAATTGATGAAATAGCACCGCGAAAGAAGTCGAAGAGAAAGAATAGCACTGATAATAGTGATACTGAGGCCAGTAATATGACCATTGCTAGTGACAGTGCTGAGTCGACCGCTGTTGTCGATGCAGCAGATAATAAAAAAAAGATAACGAAAGTTAGTAAACCTGGTATGCGTTTTGAAAGATTGGATAATCTTTTCGATCCGTATGTCACCGGAATCGCAGTTTGCCCTTAAAATATGTTTCTTCATTACTGGTAGCTGAGTCAAGTCATATTATATTTGAACTGTAAATTAATGAGTACATGTGTGATTTCGTACGTACTTTATCGGCACTCGGTACTTTCTAAAAAAAAGTCCTGCAACTTACAGTGAACTGACACTTCAACTAGATGCTATATCTCAGTTCAGCAGTCTTTCTACTGCTTGTGTGCATCTGTCACGCATATGCGGGGTCTCGCACAGGCCTGGCGAATGGTAAAGGATTGGCAGCAGCGAAGCAAAACTTCGTGCAAGAAGCGGCAGGTAAATATGCCAAATTGTTGGACAAACATCCAATGACCACTAAGATTGTATCATCTGGTGTCATTGGAGGTACTGGGGATGTACTGATTCAACTTTTACAAGGTAGAAAGACGAGTAATTTTGTATTTGATTACCGCAGATTGTTGGTGTTTTCAACTGTTACATCATTTTATATTGCTCCAGTAATTGGTTATTGGTTCGATTGGCTAGCACGAATGCCTATGCCAGAAAGAATAAAAAAACCTGGCAAGTTAAATGAGGTGTATCGCGCATTGTACATGATGATATTTGATCAAACTATTGGCGCAACTGTTATTACTATTGGATTTTTTTATGCTTTTGAATTTGTACAGAAATTATACCCTCCATATAATGCTGGTGGTATTTCGTTCCTAGCTTCGGCGTATCGCTTAACTAAGGATAGCTTATGGAGAACACTGGTGATAAATTGGTACATGTGGCCATTGATTAACTTCCTAAATTTCTTGGTGATTCCGCTTCAATTCCGTGTATTGTTCTCTAATATTGCTGCCATTTTCTGGAACATGTTTTTAAGCAGCGTAGCAAATGCTTAAACAGATCTAATTATTTGTATTTATATACATTAAAAGGTACTTGTTATATGGTTATTAATTTTTCTTTCGTGTCGCAAAAAATCCAATGGCGAGAACTCCGATTGCTGCCGCAATGCCTCCGCCTATAATTACGTTTTTCTTCATCTTACTCATTCCTTGTTCTTTGCTGCCGTTAGCATCGGATGAACCAGTTAATATCGATGTTGCTGCCGATGCAACTGCACCGAATGTTACCGCTTTAACTGGTGCTTTTGCTGTCGTCAACTTCAACAAAGTCTGGCCATTCGAGCGCGCAAACTCCACCGCATCCTTCAACGAGCTGTCGGTACTAATTAAGATTTCATCCTTTTCGTCGTCTACATATTTGATCAGTATTCCATCTTTTGGAACATTCATTTTCTCTGCAATAGCAACCTTGAATACCTCAACACTGACGCATGACGTTTTGATTCTGTGGGTGTTGCCCTCATGGTCTGTTACCTTGTAGGTAAACTCAGCATTGGTATCGCTGTAAGAAACATCATTGAGCTTAAAGTTGTCTCCTACAGAAAATACGTCAGACGAGTCATCAGCAATGTACTTGGCCTTCAAAGGCTCAGGGGACTCCGCAACCGTGTCACGTCTATCGCGCACTGAGCTGCGAATAGAAGAAACATCAGATTTGTCATCATCACCTACTTTTGAGTCCATAGCACAGTTGAAAAAATCGCGCCAACCTTTTTCGCCTCCAGCAGTGCTGCATAGTAACTCCATTACATCGACAAGTCCCAAGACTTCACCATTGTCGTCGCGAACTGGCAAGTGTAGATACTTGTGGTCATGCATTTCTTTCAACGCGTCAAGCAGGGTCAAATCAGGACTCACACAGTCAGGATTAGCAGTCATAACGCTGGCTACAGATGTGAGATCAGGAGATTTTTCCTTGGCGACTATTCTGCATAAAATATCTTTAGGTGTAAATATACCAACTAGCTCGTCGTCGTCCATTACCAACACACCTTTGCGGGATGCAGCCATTAGTGTCGCTGCCTCACGAACATTCGCACTGGCTCTAACACTTTCAAAAGAATGTCCTGATAAAATGCTGCGAAGAGTTGGGATTGCTCCGCCGAACATCTGCTCCATCATCGCTTGCATTGCTTGTAGCTGTGCCTTATTACCTTTACCTCCAGCTGCTTTCTTCATCGCACTTACCATAGCATCTGCCATGACTGTACCCATCGCAGCTGGCTTATCACCAGCATCCCCTTGCACTTTCTCTAGTATCG
>JACCDO011405297.1_pt1 | contig 10824 bp, 10 predicted proteins | sample 7446101 | NCBI WGS metagenome assembly JACCDO01 (sample SAMN15323440, study PRJNA562643) | freshwater metagenome | isolation source: river surface water | place: USA:Blue River Watershed | collected 2017-08-16
CACGACTGTGCCGAGTTACTTTACAAAAGCACGAGATGCTTTGATGCGTCAAATCAGCCCATTCAAATGGGTAGCTAGGGACAATGCTAACGATGTGGTCAAAGAATGGATGCAACCCGCAATACGGTTTTCCTTAGATGACTGCACGGATTTACCTGAGCAAATTCATATGTCTAGGCAAGTCGATATGTCTGATGAGCAGAAGAAAGCCTACAAAGAAATGTTTGGTAAGCTAAAGACTGAGTTCGATGGCGGAGAAATATTAGCCGTAAACGAGGCAGTTAAAGCCAACAAACTTGTACAGATTGCTTGCGGAGTTGCCTACGCCCAGGACGGTTCACACATAGTCTTACCATCAAGCCAAAGACTTGAAGTACTGCAGGAAGTTATCGAAGAGTCCGAAGGTAAAGTCATTGTGTTCGTACCACTTACGGCAGTTTTAGAGCATGTGGCTGAGTATCTAAGCCATCATTGGGAAGTAGCTATTGTCCACGGAGAAACCTCAAAGAATGACCGAGACGAAATATTTAGGGCATTTCAGCAGTCGCCAAACCCACACGTGTTGGTAGCTAACCCTGGAACTATGAGCCACGGGTTAACCCTAACGCAAGCTACAACAGTTGTATGGTACGCACCCGTACACAGTAACGATACATACGAGCAGGCATGTGCTCGAGTAAGAAGGCCGGGGCAAACCCGAACAACAGTAATTGTGCATATTGCTGGGTCTGAGATTGAACGTAGGATTTATGAACGATTAAAGACCAAACAAAAAATGCAAGGTTTGCTTTTAGACATGATGAAAGAGGTAGGGTAAATCCCTATAGAACATACACACGTTTAAGAGTATAGTTGTAAGCATAGGAGGTAGTATGAAACTTAGTGACTTAGTAGGAAAGTACATCGAGCTTCGAGATAAAAAGTATGAACTCAAGCATCAGTATGAATTTAAAGCGGCAAAAATAGATGAAGTATTAGATAAGATAGAAGCAAAGCTCTTAGAGACATTTGATAGTGCTGGCATGGATTCATGTAAGACAGAATTTGGCACTGCTTATTCCTCAACGAGAAGTACTGCTAGTGTGGCAGACCCCGAGACTTTTATGAAATACGTGGTCGAAAATCAAGAGTGGTCATTGCTTGAAAAGCGAGTTGCAAAACTTGCAGTAGAGCAATTTATAGCAGCAAATGGCGACATTCCTCCCGGTGTAAATTATCGTGAAGAACGTGTTGTCAATATTCGTAGATCGTAGTAACCTAGTAATCCAACAGGAGAAATGGCAATTATGACTAATATAGTCCCTTTTGAGTCGAGTAATTTACCGGCTTACATCAAAGCATCAAATGTTTCTGAATTAAATCAAGACCTTACATCCCATGCAAGTAGTGGCTTCCCCATTATGAGCATTAAAGGTAAATTATTTACCGTAGTGCGAGGCGATGATCGCAAAGTTTTACCCAATCCGAAAGACCCTGATAGCCCAGCAACTGCCATTGACGTGGTAATTGTCAAGGCTAACAAAGGAACATCAAAAGTGTTCTACGCTAGCGGATACTCCGAGGGTGGTGAGGCTAAAAAACCTGACTGCTTCTCAAACCATGGCGATAGGCCTGATCCAAGTTCTAAGTCGCCTCAAGCCAAGTCTTGTGCAGTATGCCCACATAATCAATGGGGTAGCAAGATTGGTGACAACGGTGGTAAAGGTAAGGCATGTCAGGATAGCGTGCGTATTGCAGTAGCATCTCCAGGGTTAATTAATGACCCAATGCTTCTGCGTGTACCACCTGCATCTATTCGCTCATTGGGTGAATTAGGTCAGGCTTGCGCTAAGCGAGGTGTATCGTACAATATGGTCGTTACAAAGATTGCTTTTGAGCTTGAGTCACCAACACCTAAGCTGACATTTAAACCAATAGGATTGTTGTCGGAAGAAGCGTTTACTCAAGTTGCAGAAGTTGCTAGCAGTGATGTAGTTAAAAACATCTTAGGGCCGGGGTTTACAGCTGAATCTGCTGAACCCGCTGAGAAAGCAATTGAGCAAGCAAAGGCAACAAGTAAGGCTGTTTACCCAGCAATTACTCCGAAAGAACCAGAAGCAGCGCCTGTCGAGGCAAAGCCTGTAGCTAAAGAAAAACCAAAAGCAAAAGTTGCTGAGGTCGATGTTAGCGGATTAAACTTAGATGATTTAAACTTCGACGACTAAAATCATGCCTCTTGCAGATGGGCGGGGCGCAGCAGCCCCAAATATCCTCCCTCCCCTTCACGGGGATCAGCCTTGACGTCAAGGGCAATCTGCTAAAGACGTGACATTCCGGAGAGACGGAAATAACTTAGGAGCATTAAATGAATGTACAGTTAGAACAAAGAAAAGTTGCTGGAGTCGTAATCGAAGCAAGTCGTATATTGGCGGACAAAGGTTTTAATAGAGGTGAAATTATTTTAGGTTTATCAGAGTTAATTGGCAGATTAATTGTTGATTCAGTAGAGGACACAATCCAAGCGGAAGAATTAACAAAGATTGTTGGTGGGCATATCTCCAAGACAATTGAAATCGGAATTCAGGCAACTCAAAAGCGTATCGTAACTCCAGGGGGCTAAATGAACACCCTTGAGTTTTTTAAGGCGATATTACCCGCCGAGGGGGTTTACTTCCTCGCAATATTTAAACCGGGTACTAAAGCACCAGCGCACAAAGCTTTTACAAGTCTTGAGGATATGGCTCAAGCGGTGGCTGACATCGAGCAGAAAAATCCTACATGGACTACCTATCATGCGTGTGCTTCGTACCAAGAAAAATTTGTTGAAGTAGACGGCAAAAAGAAATACAGGGTTTCTCAAAACTGGGATAAAGCTAAAGCATTTTGGTGCGACATTGACTGCGGTCAAGACAAAGCAGACGAGGGTAAAGGCTATGCTACAAAAAGATTAGCGGCTGAAGCACTTGTTGGGTTTTGCAAACAGACTGGGTTTCCAGCACCGATGTTTATAGATTCCGGCAACGGAGTTCACTGCTATTGGCCTTTGAGTAAAGCAATACCTGCATCTGCATGGCAAAGAATGGCTGTGGCAATTAAGGCTTTATTTGACCATCATGGTTTGATTGTTGATCCATCTCGTACTGCTGACTTTGCGTCTATTCTTAGACCTGTTGGTTCTTTCCACAAGAAAGGTGAGCCTAAAGAAGTTATCTGCAAAAAGGTTATTGACCCAATAAACCCTAGTGAACTTGCAGCTAAGCTTAAAAGTCTTGTACAAGATCTAGAAGTTAAGAAGCCTGTGCAACAGTTTGAGGCTGACAACGATGACCTTTTAGCCCATGCCCCAGTAAGTCTACCAACTTCTGCAATTGAGATTGCTAAGAAATGTAATCAAGTTGCTGAGATGCGGGATATGCGTGGCGATGTTGGCTACGAGCATTGGAGGGGTGTAATTGGCATTATCAAACATTGCACCGAAGGTTCAGAACTAGCTCACGAATGGAGCTCAGGACACCCAAGTTACAGCCAAGAAGATACACAGTACAAGTTTGACTCTTGGAATACACCACCTGCTACATGTGAGTTTTTCTCTAAATGCAATCCAAAAGGTTGCGAGGGGTGCTCACACAAAGGCAAGATTACAACACCCATGGTTTTGGGTCGGATTGTAGAACAACAAAAAGAATTAGTAGTTGAAGCCAAGGTTGATGGCAAGACTATGGAGTTTCAGATTCCTGAGTTCCCAAAAGACTACAAGTATGAGAATGGTCAGATGGTTCGTTACATGCAAGATAAAGATGGTATTTGGCATGCTTTCCCATTTGCACCTAATTTATTCTACCCTGTCCATCGAGTAAAGAAAGAAGATGATACTTTCAGCCTTAGACTTAGGTTACATTTGCCTGACAATCGAACTCGTGAATTTACTATTGATACTAGTCTTTTGGCTTCAACTCAGAAGTTATTGGACGGATTAGGCGATTACGAGCTTTTTCCACTAACAACTAAAGATGCACCAACTCATATGACTGCTTATTTACGACACTATTTAGAGAAGCTAAAAGCAGAAGCCGAAGAACTAAACACCATGACTTCGTTTGGTTGGAGAGAAGATTTCCAGTCATTCTTAATTGGTGACCGGCTGTATCACAGAGATGGTACGATTCGTAAAGTTCTGACCGGTGGCTACGCTAAAGATAAAGAATCGTCTTTCCCAGCCCCACGAGGTACATCTGCGGGTTACGCTCAGGCTCTAGACTTTTTATACAACAGACCTAATTTAGAATACCGCCAATATGTAGTCGGTTCAGCATTTGGTTCGGTGCTAACTCCATTAGGTGACTCGCTGTATAAAGGTTTGCTTGTGGCTATTACTGGCACAGAGACATCAAAAGGTAAGACCACGTTATGTCGTGCGGCATTGTATGCATTTGGTGACGCTGACAAGATGACCATCAAAACTGAGAAGGGTGCTACATTAAATGCACGTAACGCTCGTATGGGTACGTACAACAATATTCCTTTCTTATTTGACGAGCTTACCCACATTGATGCAGAAGAGTTTTCCCAGCTTGCCTACACCGTATCTTTAGGTGAGGAAAAAGACAGGCTTACTGTAACCCGTGGTAATAGCGGTACTCGTCTAGCAGCATCATCTACATGGGCAATGAGTCCTTTTGTTACAGCAAATACAGACCTACATTCGATACTTGCAAGCCGTGGCGACACCCAAGCGGAAGCAGTTCGTTTGATCCAGATCCGTATTGACCAGTACAAAATGAGCGACTTACAAGGTAGCGAAGTTACCTCAGCCATGAAAATGATTGAATTGAATATGGGTGCAGCGGGCGAGGAGTACATTAAATACGTTGTGGCTCACCTTGATGAAGTTCTTGCAATAATGGCTAAGTGGGGTAAACGTATTGAGAAAGACGTGCCTGATTCTAAGTATCGTTTCTATCGTGCCCATGCAATCTGCTCTATGACAGGGCTTGAGATTACTAATCATCTAAAGATTACAAGTTTCAACCTTGACGCAGTCTACAAGTTTGCCTTAGACCTGTTCTCTGAATTAGCAGATGTTGTATCTCAGCAGAACACAATTACCCCTGAAGATGCTCTTAACCGTATGGTTACTGATCTCTCTCCAAGAGTGATTACAACTACTGAGTATAGAGATGCACGTGACGGCAGGGGCCCGGAAGAGGTCAAGTACAACAGCAACAACGCTCCTGTAGGCAGATACATTACAGGTAACGTAAACACCAAAGATAATCCACTGTCAGGTAAGTTGTTTTTATCTCGCAAGGATGTTCTTGAGTGGTGTGACAAACAGCGTGTTGACCCCAAGAATATGTTTACTTACGCCCATCAAGCAGGATTTTGGGTTGAGTGGAAAGACAAATTTACTATTGGCAGAGGTACTAAGATAGCTACAGGAAACACACGTTGTATAGTTCTAGACTACGACAAGATGCAAAGTAAGATTGAAACTACACCTAAATTAGTAGTACACACGTCAAAACCTGTGCAATCAAACGACACAGCTGTAAATAATTAGGTTACTATATAGGGGCTAACACTGCCATGTTAGTCTCCTGTGGTAAAACTTACCCCCGCTTCGGCGGGGGTTTTTCTTTAATACTCGATGTATATTCGAAGTATTCCTAGGTCAAATACGATAAAGCGTTCCAGTTCTTCTGTCTCGACCATTTCAAATCCAAACATTACACCTTTAATCAAGTACAGATTAATAGACATATATTTTCCTTTAGATGGTTTCTGCAGTTTCAAAAGCTAATAACTTAGCCCGTAATCTTTTAATCTCAGCATCACGTTCTTCTAGCTTTTTAATTAGGTTAGTGTTCATGTCTGCCCACATCTGCAACCCTTCTAGTCGCTCTACATGGTCTTCAAACATCATCTTAAACATACGATCTGATGCTTGCATTTGTTTTTCAATAAAATCAATCATGGCTTTCTCCTAGCGGTATTTAGCAGTTTTGGCTGCGATCTTCTTGGGTTGTGCTACAAACTGTTTACCCTTGGCTTTGCCTTCTCTTTTTGCTTTTGTAGTTGCAGCATATTCTGAAGAAGAAAGCGACTTAATAGCCGCCTCTGGTAAATATCTTTCACCCGTTTTACTTGATGGCTTACCTGACTTGGTTCGCCACTTTTGCTCTGTCCAATCCTTTAAGGATTTCTGTGGGGCTTTCAATCTGTATACCCCCCGCCAGCTGCTTTATATTTCTTAGCAACTAACTGTGCTTTACGGGCTGACCATTGACCTGCTTTTGTACCTTGCACTGCAGCAGACTTTACTTGAGAAACAATTCGTTTACGAAGTTCGGGCTTGGTATAGTTACCTGCTGCGTTAACCTTTGACTTTGATTTGGTAGCCATTTAGCAATCCCATTTCTTCAACGATAAAGCTTTACGAGTTGGGCGACCCTTTTCATCTTTCATTGGGCCAGGCATACCACCCATACGGGCACAGAATGACTTACGTCTTGCCGCTGACTTGGGAGATTTAGCAGCTTCTTTGGCAGACACAGGTGGTTTAAGCCCAGGTTTGCCTGGATTTGCTGCGTTGTAACTTGCACGTCCTTTAGCGTTTAGTCCGCCTTCAGGATTTTTACCTTCTTTACGAGTCCATGCTGGTGTTTTTGCCATGATTATTTCCTTTTCGTGGTACGTTTTTTAGCCATTACTGCGGTACGAGTGTTTACTGTAGTCTTTTTTGGCTTGGCAATCAAGTACTTAATTAAATCCGGATTGTCACCTAGAAGTGCATAAAGTGCAGTACCCATACCATTGACTTGCTTTTCGGACATGTTTAACTGCATACAGTAATCTATTGCGTGAATGGCTTCGTGCAGTAAGGTATCTCTTTCTAAGTCATGAGCCATACCTTGAGAGATTTTAATCTCTTGCTTGTTGTCATCACATTGCCCACAATCGTCGATCATGGGTGTTTCAGTTTGTACTACTCTGTAGTTTTTCCCGACAATTCGTAACACTTTTGGCAAGTTCATTTATAGCTCCGATGTTTGGCGAACAAAGCCACGATTAGCCTTGTTAGTTTGTACCCCGCCAACTACACTTCTTTCACGTTTAGCTTGTTCTTGTGGAGCTTTTAGTAGTACTGATAACGATTGTCTTTTAAATCCGTTACGAACTCTTGACTGCTGTAACTCTTCCCAATCATTTCGTGCATCTGATAGACCCACTCCGCTTCTATACGCACGTGCATACGCACGTTTAATTTCGCTGGCCTTATCATTATAAAACTTCTCGTACTCAAACTTAGCATTTTGCAAAAATTGTTTATCGGTCAACTGTTTAGTAGGTAGGCCGATTCCAGCCATAAATGCCTCGGCAAAGCTAATATCTTCTGCAGGGATAAGTACATCGTCTCTATGTGAAGTTACCCCCTCAGTGGCAAATCTATAGCCCTTCATGGCATTAGCCACACCGGTAGGCATAAGCTGCTCCAAGCCCTTGTAGTAATCGCCCTGACCCATTAATGAGATGCCGTCAGCGGCTTTTAAGGTTAATCCACCGAACGGACCGGTCATTAGGGCAAAACCTGCTTCGGCAACACCCTTACGGCTAAAGTCAATATCTGTGTATGGCAGGATTGAAAGCATTTGACCCATACCAAGTTTGCCGGAAAGATCTACACCTAGAGCCGCAGGCACACCCTTAACAATAAGGTCAGCAAGGGTATCATCACCAATAGCCCGACGCATAGCTAGTTCTGGATTATCAGGCTCATCCTCATCTCCAAAGACCAAACCATACAAGAACGATAGAGCCGCAAACCCAGGTAATCCCATTACACCGCCCATAGCTGCGGTATGTCCGATTGTGAACATCAGGGCGCGGCGACCGATCTGACGAGTCTGCTCATCTTGCCCAGCAAACGCATCATTAAACAAACGAGCCATCAGACTTAACTGGATAAGCTGGAACTTACGGAACTGAGTAGCCAAACGACCTAAACCTTTACGGCTAATACGTGGGGCATTAAATCCACTGTAGTCACCATGGGTTCTGTAGATTACGCTGTCAGCGTAGTTAATAGCGTTGGCTTTATTGTTAGTTCTAGCCTCAAGACGATAGGCAGCCACCGCAGTTGCTACACGGTTAATGGATTCAATGTCTTGGGCAATACCACGGAGGTACTCAGTAGCACGACCAAACTTATCGAACTTGGAGTCTTCAGTAGATCTCCAGCGCCCTAAGTCCTGCTCTAGGCTGATGTCAATTCTTCCCCGGTTAACTAGATCTTCGACAACATCCCTAACATCCTGTGGTAGCTTGTTGTAACTTTCCTCGCCAAGACCGTGCCTACGGATAACGCTGGCAATGTCTGAATACGCACGAGTAAACTCTTTCCATGATTTATCATAGCCATGCTTAGCACCAACTAATGGTAATGACATCATGAATGGCTGGGTCATGTTCTGTAAATAGTAGGATGGGTTGGTTAGCAACATCCATACAGAGGTCGTATTTAAAGCCTTATCAATAAATGGCGATGGCTCATAGTCTAGCCCCATTGCATGCCGCTTCATAAACTCGTTATAGTACCGGCGGCGCTCAGGACGACCGGGCACACGAGAATCTGCTTCTTTCTTCATATCCCGTAAAGCGTCATAAATCTCTTCAGAGTTCTCTAAAGATGAGATAAAGTGGGCTGTAGCACGGCCTTGCGTAGCAAATGCACGCATCATATCTTTTTCAGCACCGGCAATCTTACGGCGACGCTTCTCAGACTGACGAGCAGACTGCTCAGACAACAGGCTTAAATGAAGATCGGATAGTAGGCGATTAATCGCTCGTTCAGACTTGTCAGTAGTGTTGCTGTCTTGGGTGTCCTCGACCATATTACGCAGGCGATAGAATAGTCCCTGAACATCGGCACCACCAAATAGCGCCCCTCTTGACGAGTCTTTTTCAAATGGTTCAACAAGTGCATAGTTTGCCTTTCCATCACGGGATATAGCTTTAGCTTCACGGGATATAGCTTTAGCTTCACCCATTGTTTCTGCGAATTGTACAAAATAGTGATCTTGGTTTTTCTCAAATTCACGAAGCTTTTTATTAGCCTCGGCTATTTGGTCAGGAGCAGACTTGGGGTTATCTCTAATGTTTTCTTGATCTAAGTATTCCTGTGAACGACCAACAACTACATAATTACCAAAACGCTTGAGCGGGGCATAAGGACCTTTATTTCCCATGCGCATCAAAGTTCTGTATTCAGACAGCGAGTTAGCTTTCTTTTCGGTAAGTTTGGCTACTTCAGTAACATCACCGGCTTTTTGCGCTGCAGCAATTAATGCATCGTATTCGGTATTAATATTACTAATAACCGCATCTTGCATTGCCTTTAGTGTCTGACGTCCGTGATTAAAGACTTCTTTAATAAGGTTTTGCGCTGCATCAGGGAACGCATCAAAACGAGCTTTGAGCTCTGGGTCAATCTTTGAACCCTTAATATTAGCGTCATAACCCCACTCACCCTTCATGGTTGAGTCTTTAATAAACGCGTTTACACTGTTCTCGCCCACACCTTTTACTTCGTTTGGCAAGGCATCATACTGTTGCAAAATCTTGTCAATGCGGCGCTCAAGCGATGTTCTGATTGCCTGCTGAGCTTTTACCAGCTGAACATATTTTTTTGCTGATGGCAGATATTTAGCCGCTAAGTCAGCCAGGTCTTCGGTAAACGCAGCAAATGGTAAGCCCTTTTTAGCAAAGTCAATGATGTTATCTGTGATCTGCTGTAATGGGCCACGAATTGGCTTGGGTAGCTTAGCTACCTGCTGGGCTGCTGCTTGGCGTGCTTGATTTAAACGAGCCTTAGAAAACTGAATTTTTTCACGTTCTGCGCCAACTAACGAGGCAACACGGAAAATATCTTCATCGTTAAACATTACTATGTTTCTAGTAACTTCAGCCTCAGGTGTGCCTTTACGAGATTTAGCGTCAGCAAACTGGTTGCCTTTTATGCCTTGCTCATATAAAAACTGGGATACTACTCGTTGGGCTTGTTCCCCTGTAGCTATTGCTTCTTTATCTTTTACAGCTTTAACTAACCACTGTGGATCACCTAATGCAAGCGCTTTTATACCAAAATAAAGGTCGTGTCCTGTGGCTTCGTCTAACAATACTCCAGCATTACCTAAAGCCGCCTCAATAACCAAGTCTTGATCATTAGGAAGATTTTTTAAAATGTTATAAATGTATGGCTGATCTTTAATCTTTTTATCAAGGTCAAGAAGCTCTTCTAAACGAGCGTTAATATCCACACGCATTAAATTGCCGGGGACGCTTTCGGTAGCTGTGGAAAAGTCGAGTGGATTTAGTTTATTAAGCGCATCAATAAAGCGCTGATTCATGCCACTAAGCGTACCAATTTCTTTGTTATCAATACGCTTTTGCCATTCTGCAATTTCAGCTTTAATAGCTTGTAAAGGAGTTAAGTTTTTTACAGACAAACCCATCATGGCAGATACAGGTTTTTTCATACGACGTATAACATCAAGAGCTACGTTTGTCTCAATGTCATCACCAGTCTTACTAAAAGTGGCCATTACTGATCTGCGTAAATCCTTAGCAGAACGTCCTTTATATCTATACCCAGTGTCTTTTGTTTTGTTTTTTACGTCAGTTTTCCAGTACTGATATGCAATTCCAGCACGCTGGGCAAGGTATGTACCCCAGCCAAACGCTTGAGCACCTTCTCCAGTACCCATAAATCTTTGGTCAAATCTACGGAACGAAGCCGCAGTACCGTGCCATGTGCCCGCAATCTCTAAACGAGCAGCACCATAAGCA
>JACCDO011177419.1_pt1 | contig 10823 bp, 10 predicted proteins | sample 7446101 | NCBI WGS metagenome assembly JACCDO01 (sample SAMN15323440, study PRJNA562643) | freshwater metagenome | isolation source: river surface water | place: USA:Blue River Watershed | collected 2017-08-16
CACTAAGTGGATATTTGAGATTACCATCGTACGGTCTACTGCTTTCACCATGTCATAAATGGTGAGGAGGGCGATGCTGACGGCTGATTTGTCAAGCCTTTTGCGCGATCAAAGAACATAACTTGTATCAATTCCTGTAGTTAAATTGGACACAAATTGGACAGAATCTGCCCTACAAAAATCATATCACATCAAATATTTTCATAACACATCAAATTAAAGTTATGGATTTAATTTGCGCGCAATTAAACATTCACATTCTTTAAAAGTCCGTTTACATTCAATTGGTAACACTTAATTTTTATCAATACTACGTAAAGGAATCTTATGTCACAAAATTGTTTTTTAGATATTAATCAAGCTTCACAAATAGCTTCACTTAGTAAATCAACTATACTTCTTTGGGAATCACAAGGAAGGTTTCCTAAGGCTGTTAGGCTTTCAAAAAAGAAGCGTGTATGGCATTCAGCAGATATTGATCAATGGGTAAATCTAATGCATCAATCTTCCCAATGTTTTGATGGGGAGGAGAATTAAATGTATTACCATCAATTCAATTTTACTGATTTTTTTTATGCTACAAGGTTCTTAAAAAACCATGAAGTTGCAATATATTTAAAATTACAAATACATTACTTACATGAGGAAGAACCACTCAAAGACAATATATCTTTTTTAAGTCGATTGTGTGATGCGTCAGATGAAGAAACATTAAGAATTTTAAATTTATTTTACGAATTAAAAGATGGAAGTTGGCATAAAGATCAGCTAGATAAAATTATTGCTGATTACAAAAGTAATTTAGACGCTAACAGTAGGGGTGGTAAAAAATCTGCCGAGATAAGAAAAGAAAAAGCCTTAGCAATTAACTCCACTTCAAGTGCGGTTGAAGTAACCAATAACCATGAATTAGTAAACAATAAATCAAGAATAGATAAACCAGGAAACAGATACAGAGCAACTAAACCATCTGATGTTGATGCGTCTACTTGGGAAAGGTTTTTATCTTTAAGGCAAGAGCGAAATGCGGGAGACTTTACAAGTGGCATGTTAAAAAGATTTATCAAGGAGTCTGAAAATTTGGGAATAGACCTAAATGCTGCTCTATTGATATGCCTTGAGCGAAATTGGACTTTTATAAAAGCAGAATACTTTGAAGATGGGTATCCTGATTCTTCTTATGATTAGCACCCCTAAATTCTGTGGTGCTTATGCACGAACAACAGGTAATCCATGTTTGGGTCGTCCCATGAAGAATGGAAGATGTAAGCTTCATGGAGGAAGGTCTACAGGCGCTACTTCTCTTGAAGGTAAGGAAAGAGTTGCTGAAGCTACAAGACAACGCATGTTAAATGGACAAAGAGAAGCCGCGCTAGAGGGCTATAAGCTATGGTTAGATAATGGTGGTAGGGAGTATCTATCCTATAGCATGAAGACGCGTTGGAAGCTTAGGAAATGGATCCTAAGAGGCTATAAACCTCGCTATAAGTTTGATCGTTATCTGCCTAAGTTTAAGGAGTTCAAAAGGTACTTGGAGCGACAGTCCATGAGGTAATAAGACTAAGAATTTAATCGACGTCGATATGACGTCAACATGAAGTCAACATGAGGCGAAGTTAACGTCAACTTGAGGTCACCTCTTAGTTAACAGAGATTAAACAAGCATTCTTTCTTTTATACGGACGTATTACGAAAACTATACGGTCGTATTACGAACATATAAAAATATTATGCGAACGCAATGCCAACTTTATAAGTTTGGCATCACAGTCGCAATACGAGAATTATGCGAACGCATTGCAAACGCATTAAACCTTAATTTTTTCAATGATTATTGAGCGTATTCGAATTCGCTATTAAAAGGATTATATTCAAGCTTTGAACCTGGTGGCACATATTGAAAATCCCCTGTACTTGGATTCATCTTTAATTGACTATCAGGATGAGTTTTCTCCCATTGCCCTTCCATAGCATTATATTTATTCACATACTCTTTCGGTGCCATATCAAATTTATCTGTCAGTGGATTATATTTCAGCTGTGAATTTGGCGGGACATACTTCCATTCATCTTGCATGGGGTTATATTTCAGCTGACTGCCTGGACGAACAGTTTCAAATTTCCCTGTCATAGGGTTTAGTTTTTGCTCTGCAGGCAAATTTAATGGCATTAAGAAAATCAATAAAAGAAAAAATCTCATTTCTTACTTCTTAAATAAGCAGGTTCATCATAATTCGGTGCAGTTAACATTCCAACATCAATATGTGGTTTTCTTGTTTGTGGTATCTCATCATGTCTTACTTTAATTGCAACACAGTGATTAAACTTAATTGCATTTATCAGTTCTGAATTTGTTTCAATCAAATACACTTCTTTCTCACACTCATGGCAGTACTTGATATTCTTTTCTTTGCGTTTAAGTAAACCTTCCCATTTCTGATTACACTTAAATCCAAACGAACAGTTACGAATATCAATATATGACTTTGCGTCTTCCCAAAAATCAGTCTGAACTCGAGAAGGTTTCTTGACCTTTTGCTGCATTATCTCTCTTTAAATTGTTTGTAATAACTACCAAGCACTTTTTGAAGTAAGACTGTTTTTTTATAGAGCCATTGAAAGTATGTTTCCATTTCGGACTCTATAAATATGCCTGCAACTTTCTTTGTGATAACGATCCTTGACGCTACAGAGGCGTCAATCCATTCTGCAGACTCTCCAATTTCTTTTTCAATATCTGTTTGAAACTGATGCATGAAGTTATATAGGTCTTTATTTCTTGTAATGTATATCTCACAACCAAGAAGATTCTTTGTCGTGTTCACTGTTAAGGCAATATGAGCCTCTGAGGTTCCTGCGCTGACGTTATACCAATGCTGTGGTCTAGGTGTTTGAAGACGCATTTGCGTATCTTCTTTCCTAACGTAATTCTTATAGTTATCCCAAAACTCTAATTGTTGTAACTTAGTATTTGTTAATTCACCATTGGAAGAGGAAGTCTTGATTGTTTTTGCCCACTCATTAGGTTGCACAATAATTTCAAACTTTGGAGCGGGGTTTGAACCATCAATTTGGTAAACTTCAATCTTGATAAGGAAGAAACCAATTTCTTCATCGGTATGCTCATTAAGCCACTCAACTGCGCGTTTATGTTCCTCACGCGTGTCTTTTACCACCCAAACAATTACTTCTGCGTCATAACCTGATGCATAGGTGATTATCTTCCCTAAGTGATCATGATCTGTATCTTCAAGCTGATTTTCAATAATGACTTTCCTACCTGATGTTTCATCCTCAGCTAGGATGTCTACATTAAACTTGCCAACACTTGCTTCGGTTTGAATGAGCTTAATATCAACCCCAATCTCAGAGCCTAGGGCGTTTAGATTTTCTTCCTGAGCTAGCCATTTCGTAAAGTCTAAGGCTTCATGCTGCCATACCTCACGAAGGTCAATTTTGGTCAATTTTGATAGAGTTTTCATTGCTTAATTCTATGCCCAAAAACCTCATTTATGTAACCACATCCCATATAATAAGTTCTATTAAATTTAATGAAATCTACTAGAAAGTAGTGTAAACGAATGCTTACAGGTGAATTAAAGAGTCAGGTTGATAATGTATGGAATAGCTTTTGGTCAGGAGGTATTTCAAATCCTCTAAAAGTTATTGAGCAGATCACTTATTTACTTTTCTTAAAGCGCCTCGATGAACTACAAACTTTAGAAGAAAACAAAAGTGCAAGATTAAAGAAGCCAATTGAGCGTCAGATATTTCCCATTGGCAAAGACTCCAAAGGTCGAGCATATGAAGATATGCGTTGGAGCCGTCTAAAAAATACTTCTCCTCAAGATATGTTTAAGGTTATTGATGAACATGTATTTCCTTTTTTAAGAGAGATTGGTGGAGATGGAAGTACTTACGCCAAACAAATGAAAGATGCGCGTTTTGAAATACCAACGCCTTTATTGCTAGCAAAAGTTGTAGACCTCTTGGATGACATTCCTATGGAAGATCAGGACACCAAAGGTGATCTTTACGAATACATGCTAGGAAAAATTGCAAGCGCTGGTGTAGCAGGACAATTTAGAACGCCACGTCACATTATTAGACTAATGGTTGACTTAACTAAACCAACACCAAAGGACACTATCTGCGATCCTGCGAGTGGTACATGCGGATTCTTAGTGAGTGCAGGGGAGTATTTACGTGAAAACTATCCTGAGATGCTTGTAGATGAAGCGTCAAGAAAACATTTCAACAATACTATGTTCCATGGATATGACTTTGATAACACCATGCTTCGAATCGGCAGCATGAATATGTTGTTACATGGCGTTGAAAATCCTGAGATAACTTATCGGGATTCTTTGTCGCAAGATTATGCAGTCGAGGAAGAAAAATATAGTTTGATATTAGCCAATCCTCCTTTTGCGGGAAGTTTGGATTATGACACCACAGCAAAGGATTTATTATCTGTTGTTAAAACAAAGAAAACAGAGTTGCTTTTCCTTGCATTATTTTTGAAACTATTAAAGCCTGGTGGGCGAGCAGCAGTAATTGTTCCTAACGGTGTTTTATTTGGAAGTGGTAAAGCGTATATAGAGTTAAGAAAAATGATTGTTGAAGAACAGAAGCTTGACGCAGTTATATCCCTTCCTAGTGGAGTATTTAAACCATACGCAGGCGTTAGTACCGCTATTATGATTTTTACAAAAACTAACTCAGGCGGTACTGATAACGTTTGGTTTTACGATATGCAAGCAGATGGATGGAGCTTAAATGATCAGCGACAGCCTTTACTTGATGCAGATAAGTTAGGCTCAACGCCTATAAATGCATTGACAGAGAGTGAACACGAAAAGAACAACTTACCTGACTTACTTAAACGATGGAGTGAGCGTGCAGGTAATGAAGTAAAAAATGCACGAACAGCACAAAGTTTTTGTGTAAGTGCAGAAGAGATTGCAGCAGCTAACTACGACTTGAGCTTGAGTAAATATAAAGAAGTAGTGCATGAGCAAGTGACACACATACCGCCCAAGCAACTAATTGCAGAGCTAAAACAGCTTGAGATTCAAATACAAGCTGATTTAGCAGAACTTGAGGCGCTGCTTTAATGAGTTGGTCAACTGTATTGCTTGGTGAATTGATTGAGCTTGAAAATGGCTATGCATTTAAAAGTGAGGAGTTCACGGATGCAGGTCACTTTTTGATGCGAATATCAAATGTTCAGCAAGGATATATTTCAATGCAAGCACCAAAGTTTGTATCAATCCCGCATCACTCTAATTTAATTCAGTTTGAATTAAGCGAAGGAGACATGCTCATGTCTTTGACAGGGAATGTTGGGAGAGTTGGGCTTATTGAAGCACATCATTTGCCTGCTGCATTAAATCAGCGTGTTGCAAAAGTTATAATTAAAGACTTTACTAAGGTTGATAAAGGCTATCTTTTCAGTTTTTTTAATAATGATGACACAAGAGCAAAAATAGAAAATTTAGCTAATGGTGCTGCTCAATTAAATGTATCTACAAAAGATATTAAATCTTTACCCATCCCACTGCCGCCACTTGAACAGCAAAAGCGTATCGCTAAAATACTAGATAAAGCCTCTGAGATTAAAGCAAAGGGTGAACAGGCGATTGAAAAGTTGGATAAAATTGCGCAGAGTACGTTTATAGAAATGTTTGGCGAGCCAATGTTGAACAATAAGAAGTATAAAAAGTACAGAGTAGATAAGCTCTGCAAGTTAGTGCGCGGTTCATCACCAAGGCCACAGGGTGATCCAAGGTATTTTGGAGGAAACATTCCAAGACTAATGGTCGCGGATTTAACTAGGGATGGCTGGTCTGTTACACCACGAATTGATAGCTTGACTGAAGAAGGTGCAAAAAAAAGCAGGCCTGTTAAATCAGGGACGGTTGTTATGGCCGTCAGCGGGAACCCAGGGCTTGTATCAAGGCTAGCAGTTGATGCTTGTATTAATGACGGATTCGTTGGCTTTACAGATTTAAACGAAGATATTTGTAGACCAATCTACCTAATGGCTTTGATGCATATGTCTAAATCAGCGCATGACAAAAATAAGGCTGGTGCAATTTTTGTCAACTTAAAAACAGATGATATTAAAGCAATGGAATTGCCTATACCGTCTATTGCAGAGCAAGTTGCCTATGAAAACTTTCTGCTAAAAATGTATAAGACTAAAGAAAGTTTTGACAAATTATCTAATTTGTTTACGTCATTTAATTCATCACTCCAAAACCAAGCATTTACGACAGGCTTTAATGCATGAGCAACTTCAGCTTCTTGCAAAAGGAATTCTTTTCTATATTTGATAGCGCATCTAAAGCTGAGCGATATTTAAATACCGATTCTAGAGCTGCATGTTGGTATGCACGAATGACTCTTGAACAGATAGTAGATTGGCTCTATCGATATGACAATCACTTTAGAAGTTATGAGAGTAGTCTCGGTGCAAGAATTCACGATCCATCATTTCGTTCTAATGCTGGCGAAGCAATTTTTACTAAAACCACTGTCATTATTACAATAGGTAATCGTGCTGCTCACGCAAAAGGTACTAAGAAATCAGATGCGGTTATAGCTGTAACGGAACTATTTCATATAGCTTATTGGCTCGCTCGAACATACGGTGCTAAATCAAGACCTGATCCGTCTCTTCAATTCAACGAAGTATTAATTCCCAAAGAGGAAAAGAAAGAGGCGATTTCATTAGAGCAGCTTCAGAAGGTTGACAATGAACTTAAACAAAAACAATCCGAGAATCAAACATTAAAGAACGAACTTGATTCGCTTCGAGCCGAATTAGAAAAAGTTAAGTTAGCTAATCAAAAAGTACAAGACGATCACAACTATAACGAAGATGAAACCCGTGATTACTTTATTGACTTGTTACTCAACGAAGCAGGTTGGAAACTCAACAATAAGGAAGACCGTGAATATGAAGTCAGCGGCATGCCTAACAATCAAGGTATAGGATTCGTTGATTATGTTCTTTGGGGAGATGACGGTAAACCCTTAGCGGTGGTTGAGGCAAAGAGAACAAGAAGGGATCCGAGAGTAGGGCAGCAACAAGCGAAACTCTATGCAGATTGTCTTGAGACTCAATTTAAACGACGACCTGTTATCTACTATACAAATGGATACGAGCATTGGTTTTGGAATGATAAAGCATTTGCCCCAAGAAAAGTTCAAGGCTTCCATTCAAAAGATGAGCTTGAGCTTCTTATACAAAGGCATTCTTCTCTAATCTCTCTAGCGTCAGAGGAGATTGATAAAGAGATTGCAGGAAGAGATTACCAACAGCTTGCTATAAGAAGTGTTGCAGAGGCAATAGAGAAGAACAACCAACGTCGAACATTGATTGTAATGGCAACGGGTGCAGGTAAAACTCGAACCGTTATAGCGTTAGTAGATTTATTAATTCGTTGTAATTGGGTTAAACGTGCCTTGTTCTTAGCTGATCGAGTATCGCTTGTTAAGCAGGCATCAAACGCGTTCACTAAATTCTTACCTTCAGTTGGTGTCGTCAATCTTTTATCAAATCCTGATTCACAAGGTCGGGTTTATTTAAGCACCTACCCGACGATGCTTAATCTTATTAATGACAACAGCTCTGATACAAAGAGATTTGGCATAGGACATTTTGATTTAGTAGTCGTTGATGAAGCTCACCGAAGCATCTACTCAAAATATGGCGCCATCTTTAGTTATTTTGATAGCTATCTTGTTGGACTCACTGCTACGCCAAAAGATGAAGTGGATCACAATACCTATAATTTGTTCGAGATGGAAAAAGGTGTGCCAACATATGCTTATCCATTAGAAGACGCAATTCAAGACAAATGGCTAGTACCACCAAAAGCGGTATCGGTTCCGATGCAGTTTCAACGCAAGGGTATTAAGTATGAAGATTTAAGTGAAGAAGAAAAGCAACAATGGGATGAGCTTGATTGGGGAGAGACTGGCCCACCTGAAGAGGTCGATCCTGCAGCTTTAAATCAGTGGTTATTTAACCAAGATACAGTTGACCTTGTTTTGAAACATCTCATGGAAAAAGGTGAGCGTGTTGCAAGTGGTGATCGTTTAGGTAAGACAATTATATTTGCGAAGAATAACAATCATGCTGAATACATAGCAGAGCGCTTTAATATTAACTACCCTGAGTATAAGGGTGAGTTTGCTCGCGTCATAACCTTTAAAACTGAATACGCTCAAGATTTAATTGATAAGTTTTCAATTAAAGAAAGTGCGCCTCATATTGCAATCAGTGTAGATATGTTAGATACGGGTATTGATGTACCTGAAATTGTTAACTTAGTTTTCTTTAAGCTTGTAAGAAGTAAGACAAAGTTTTGGCAGATGATAGGGCGTGGTACTAGAACATGTGAAGACTTATACGCGCCAGGTCAGGATAAAAAGTTCTTCTACATATTTGATTTTTGTCAAAACCTTGAATACTTTAGTCAGAATCCTGATGCAAGTGAGGGATCAAATTCAGAGTCATTGGACACGCGCTTATTTAAGATGCGTGTTGATCTAATTAATAGCATAGACACAAAAGACCAAAGTAAAGAGTCTAAAGATTTGCGTGATGAGACAGCAAAACACTTACATGAATTAGTTGCAAACATGACACTCGAGAACTTTATCGTTCGTCCAAAAAGAAAAATGGTCGAGAAGTATTCAAACGCTTTAAGTTGGAAGGGCATCACAACAACAGAAGCAGCTGAGATTCAAAATGATTTAGCATCACTTCCTTCGCAACTTCGGGATAACGAAGAAGAGGCGAAGCGTTTTGATTATATGGTCATCAAAGCTCAGTTATGTTTACTTCAATCCGATAAAGAGTTTGAAAAATATCAGAATGCGATCAGATCAATTGCTTTCGCTTTAGAACTTCAGGAAAGCATTCCTGCAATTAAAGCTAAGATGCCTCTAATCCAAGAAGTCAGCTCTGAAGAATGGTGGCAGGATGTCACTGTAGTGATGCTAGAGCATGTTAGACGTCAGCTTCGTTTACTCGTGAAGCTTCTAGAAAAAACTAAGCGCGAGATTGTTTATACAAACTTTGAGGATGCTATAGGCGAGGGTGCCGAAGTAAATCTTCCAATTACATCTTCAGGTATTAATTACGAGAAGTTTAAAGCCAAGTCTAGTGAGTTTTTAAAGGCTCACCAAGACCGTATCTCTATACAAAAGCTTCGCCGAAATAAACCCATTACTTCATCTGATTTAGATGAGATTGAAAAGATCCTTTTAGATTTAGCAGAGGGTAATCAATCTCTAATTAATAAAGCCAAAGAAGAAACAGCAGGATTAGGTCTATTTGTAAGGAAATTAGTGGGCTTAGAAAAAGCCTCAGCAACTGAGGCTATGCAAGAGTTCTTAAATGATACAAATGCATCTGCTAATCAATTAACCTTTATTAGAATGATTGTAGATTACCTAACAATAGATGGGTCTATATCGGCTGATCGCTTATATGAAAGTCCATTTATAGGCATAAGTGCCACTGGCCCTGATGCCATATTTCCAAAGGCAACCGTTGATAAGCTTGTATTTAGGATTGATGAGATCAGAAGGCACGCTGTCGCTTAATTGTTAAAAGCGTAATAATTTATTTAAGCCAATTTTTTTACCAAATCTTCGGCTTTTAAATGTGTATATCTCTTCAGCATACTTAAAGATTTATGCCCGCTAATAGCGGCTATTTCCATAGGATTAGAAAATATAGATGCAAGGCGCGTAATCGCAGTGTGTCTTAAATCATGAAAATGAAAATCTTCCACCTTTGCTCTTCTTACCGCCCTTAAAAACAAAATTGAAACCGTTCCTTTATTAAGAGGAAATACTCGTCCATCAATGCCTCTTGGTAAAGATTTAACAATTCTAATGGCTTTACTTGAAAGTGGAACGTATCTTGAGTCACCGTTCTTTGTAAGTGGTAAAAACGCCACAGATTTTTCAAAGTCAATATTCACCCAAAGTAACGACATGATTTCGCCTCGTCTCATAGCAGTCTCTAGAGCAAATTCAACGAGTGGCTTGTACCAAGGACTAATTTTTTCTAATTGAATAAATAAACGACCAAGCTCTTCATCATTAAGTATTCTATTTCTTCCTGGTGTGGAGGATGGTTTCTTAATCATTGTGACAGGATTAATTATATTTAAACTCTGTTCACGTCTTGCGTGGTTGATGATAGACGACAGAACAGCTAACTCTCTGATGACCGTATTAGGTTTATTTAGCTTTAATCTCTCATCGCGATAATCGGCTATATGCTTCGGAGATAGCTGTGCCATATTTACTTCAGCAATAGGATGCTTCATTAATTTTCTTACACGGATAGATTGATTCTCAGCACTTCGCATTTGAGGGGCTACATCATTGAGATACCTATGAAGAATTTCTTTAAATAAAGTCTTCTCGGCATAGCTCTTATTGATATAGGTGCCGCGGTCTATTTCAATCTCAATACTTCTTGCCCACTTCTCAGCATCTTGTCTTGTTAGAAATGTCTTTGCGATTGTCGGATGACCCTTACGGATGATGCGCGCTTGCCATTTGTTACTTCTTGCTCTGATTGATGCCATATTTCCTCTCCATTTGGACAGGAATTGGACAAGCTATGTTTTCTTGTTCGCGGGCTTCTTGGATTTAGCTTTCAGCGAATCCTTGGAAACGTATGTGCCACTGCGCCCACCGCTCTTTTCCACTAAGTGGATATTTGAGATTACCATCGTACGGTCTACTGCTTTCACCATGTCATAAATGGTGAGGAGGGCGATGCTGAC
>JACCDO012038539.1_pt1 | contig 10823 bp, 9 predicted proteins | sample 7446101 | NCBI WGS metagenome assembly JACCDO01 (sample SAMN15323440, study PRJNA562643) | freshwater metagenome | isolation source: river surface water | place: USA:Blue River Watershed | collected 2017-08-16
GACGAATTCGATCTTGAAATTGTAATGCTTCAACAATAGGAGAAAGCATGGCGTCAATCTCCTTATGCTCTGACATGACATGACGTAATGCTTTCGTAATTACAATAATCCGTCTGTTACTATCAAGCAGATCAGCAGGCATTTTACTAGTTTCCATCACTGCCTTAAGAGTCGCTAACGTATCTTCAGAGACTCGGCTGACTCGTTTCGCATCTTGCAGCAAAATATCAACAATAGCCATGATATTAGAGGTTGCGGCTTCAGATTCAGCAACACACCACTTCATCGACTGTTCAGAGAATGCTGATAACTCACCTAAAAACTCGGTACGTGTCGTTGCCACAATAACTCCTCTTATAACATTAAAAAGTCACCTAAATTTTGCTCTTCAACGCCCTCTGGAGGAGGCTCTTTAAGAAGTAATGGAAAATAAAGCTCACGCTCTTTTTGTGATGTGAGAATCCGAGCTATATGACGGGCACATAGTTTATAAGTACTGGTTTGTCCCGACACTGGAGCTTGAATCGCTTTAGCCCAAACGTCGCGAATATGATTTAACCTTTGAGTAATCATATCCTCAAACTGCATGCTAGTTACTACAGGCAGCAAGCGCTCTTTAATACCCTTATCGAGAGATATAATCGTTTCAAGATTTTTTTGCACTCCAGCGAGCGTTACACGCAGATTACGTGCTGATTCAACATCCTGCACAACAACGTCACCACTGCCACTTGCGAAACTAGCTTGCGCTTGCTCGAAAATATCATCGACTTCGCGATTCATTTTCTCCTTATCAACCTCTAACGCTCCTTTAGCAAAATAGAGATTATAAAAATCACGCATCGCAGCGTGTGCATTATCCGACAAAAATCCCGATGAAATCGCAATAATCTGCTGCACTTCCCGCGTCATTGTCGTTTGAATTAATTCGACTAGGTTTGCTGCAATGCCCAGAAATAATAAGTCGAATTCTGATGGTTCTTCAAACTGTGCATTATCACCATCGCCTGTTGCCATATTAGCTCCTACCGTACTGAAACCAGATAATTGTGTGTCCTATCATTTTATAGGGTCAGAGGTGATAGTTCAATGGTATGCCATTTTGTCTGTACGTCAATTTGGTATACCTCTTATTTTCTTGCATAATTTACCGTTTTTTTATAAACACAAAATTGCGATAACCAAACGCAATACACATGCCGACTCTATGTTAAACTTTTAATGATGTTTTCAGACCACCATTCCACGAATGAGCCACCCATGACTCTTCGCACTATCACCCTGTGCCTACTACAGCTAGCCAGTACTGCTTACAGTGCCGATGACCAACTATCACGGCAAGAACGACGCGCCGCACAAGCACTTTATTGGAACGCCGGCGATGAGCCCCCATCCATGGACCCAACCAAGCAGGCTGACTCCGTGAGCGGCTTCTGGCTCGGGCATATTTATGAAGGTCTCACTCGCACTGATGCGCAAGGTGTTTTAGTGGGAGGGGCTGCAGAGTCTTTCACTCACACGCCTGATTTTAAGCAGTGGACTTTTAAGCTGCGTAAAAACGGTACTTGGCATGACGGCAAACAAGTAACTGCTCATGATTTTGTTTATGCTTGGCAACGTCTAGTAAACCCCGATTATGCCAGCGAATATTCCTTTATTGCAATATCTGCAGGCCTGGCAAATGCAACCGAAATCATTGAACGTAAAAAACCAGTCACTGACCTTGGAGTCAGTGCGATCGATGATTTTACTTTGCAAGTAAGTTTAACCAATCCAGTACCGTATTTTGCATCATTATCGTCATTTCAAGTTTTTTTTCCCGTAAGAAAAGATGTGGTTGACGCATACGGGCCATTATTCGCTACCAGCGCTGCCAGCATTATAGGTAACGGTCCATTCCGCTTAGCGAATTGGCAGCGCGAATCTTCAATGCGGATCGTTAAATCTGATTCCTACTGGAATAGAGATCAAATCAAACTAAAGATGATTTCTTCCCCCCAAATGGTGAAAGATTCACAGGGTAATTTCAATAATTTTCTCACAGGTGGCATCGATTTTACTGGTGCATCATCCCCCGAAATTATTAAACAAGCACAAATAGCTAAATACAAAATTGAAACATTTCCTACCGGCTGCGTGAGTTACCTTGACTTAAATGTTAGAGCCGGACGTGTGTTTTCAGATAAGCTGTTACGCCAAGAACTTCAAGCTGGTGTTAATATGCGAGAATATATTAACAAAATTATTGGCATTCCAGGTTATAAGCCTGCAACCGGGATTGTTCCTGACTATTTGCCTGGTTCTGTTCCCGGACGCACGTACCGAGGGGAGGTTGGTGCAATGCCACAGGCGAAAAAGCAAGCAAACGACTCCTCGAAAAAGCGGCAAGGCACCATCACAATCTTAGCTGGGGACAGCGGGCGTGCCAAAAAAATTGCAGAATACTGGCAAAATCGCATCGCTAAGATTTTACCGTATGATATTTTGGTATCATCAGTTCCATTTAAGACAAGGTTACAAAAGACCAGAGACGGTGACTTTGATTTGAGCTTAAGCGGCTGGTGTCCAGACTATAATGACCCCATGACATTTATGGACCTATTCACCAGCTTTAATGATAATAACCACACCGGCTGGAAGCATGCCGAATATGACCGCTTGGTGTTGCAAGCAGGCACCGCAAAAACACTTTCCGAACGAGTTAAACTCTTTCAGGAAGCGGAAACACTGCTCTATGCGGAAGCTCCGATCATCCCCATTGAACAAAGTGGTGGTGCCTATATGGTGGCACCAGGCCTCAAAGGTGTAAGGCGTCAGATTTTTGGAGCTGACCCAGATTTTCGTTACGCTTACTGGGAGACCCCATAATGGCAATGCTACGATTTATTATAAAGCGCTTGGCTTTGAGCATCGTAACACTGTGGGCGCTTGCCACTATCACGTTTATCTTTATGCGCGCTGTACCGGGTGACCCCCTAACCCGCACAAAAGAAATTCCCGAGGCTGTACGTCACAACCTAGAAGAGCGGTACGGACTAGACAAGCCCCTTATCGTGCAATACCGCATCCAAATGCAAAAGATATTCTTACAAGGTGATTTCGGCGAGAGCTTTCGCACTGTCGGACGTAGCGTAAATCAAATCATCAGAGATAATTTTTTACCTTCTGCAATGATCGGGATTTTTGCAGTCATCTTTGGTACCACCACCGGCATTATCCTTGGAGTACTAGCGGCATTACGGCGTGGAACGTGGCTTGATCGGACGATTATGGTTCTTTGTGTGTTGGGGGTGGCGATCCCATCTGCGCTAATCGCATATGTGGTACAGTACGCAGGCAGTGTGGCACCTCTGCTACACTGGCATGTAAACCCCGATCTGTGGTTTAGGCCTGTAGGATTCGGACAGGGTCGTGATTTGGTTCTGCCTGGTTTCACGCTTAGCCTTGGTATCATCACGGTAATCACACGTTATATGCGTAGCCAAATGGTAGATGTAGCGCATGCGGAATACATTAAAACCGCAAAAGCCAAAGGGGTCACCCCGATAGGAATTATATTACAACACCAGATCCGTAATGCAATTTTACCGGTAGTATCACTTCTCGGTCCCATTTTTGTTGGTGCTATCTCAGGATCACTGCTGATCGAGACTGTCTTCGGCATTCCAGGTCTTGGTGCTGCGTATATGAACTCCATCGCGAATAATGATTACAATGTACTCATGGGACTGACAATCTTTTACGGCGGTTTTTTCGTGGTGATGAATTTGATAACTGACATCCTCTATGGCGTGATTGATCCACGCATTCGTATCAGTTAGGAGCTTTATGGCAACACCACTAACAAAAGATAGTTTTCATCCTGTAAAACGCAATGTTGTTGCAGCAGAAATTTTATTAAGACCGACAATGACATACTGGCAAGATGCCTGGGCTCGCTTGCGTGAGAACAAGTTGGCGGTAGCGGCCGGTGCTGTGATCTCAATAGTTACAGTAGTCGGGGTCTTTGGACCGCTATTTTTTCCCGATACTGGAATCATCCCCTATGAAAATTTGCAAAACCCAGATGCAATCGATCAAAAGCCAAGTCTAGGGGGTGTTGCTATTGTAACAGAGGACACTCCGACGCCACCAATTGACGAGGTTTTACCAGCTATGCCAGTAAAACCCACCCCACTTTCTTTGAGTGTAGTGGGGCAGCCAACAGTGGATGGTGTAACTCTCCGCTGGACAGCACAAACTGGTGCAAGCGGGTACCGGTTACACAGAGTGATTCTGATGTCGAAGCAAAGCAATGAACTGCTCCCGTTTAAATCCGGTGAACCGCCGTATGGCATCACTATTGCAGATATTACTGAACCAAGACAGGTCTCCTATACCGACGGTCTTGGCCTTGACCCTGCAGAAACCTACGGTTACGTCTTAACACCCTACATTGTCGATCCAACGACAAACATCCGCACTTACGCAGTAGAATCTGCGACGGTAATGACAAACCTCGCACGCACCATCCCCTATACAGCGGCAAAATCCGTCATCGGGAATGCTGTAGTCGGCGACCTTATTTCTGTGCGCCCTTATATCTTTGGAACTGATAGTCTAGGCAGAGATATGTTTGCTAGGATGGTGCAAGGCACGCGCATTAATATGCTACTCGCACTGCTGGTTCCGGCGGTAACAGTGGTGATTGGCGTAATGGTTGGGGCATTCGCAGGGTTAATTGGTGGTAAGTTTGATTTAATGACCATGCGGTTTATTGAGATTATAGATAATTTCCCTGACTTATTAATTTTTATTATGCTGCAGGTTGCTATTGGTAAAGGCGTAATGAGTCTAATGCTTGCGCTGTCTTTGTTTAGCTGGGCAAGCTTTGCAAGGCTAATTCGTGGTGAAGTTTTGAAGCTACGTGAGTGTGACTACGTCAAAGCTAGTCGACTACTCGGTGGCTCAACGTTTCATCAAATCATCAAGCATTTAGCTCCCAATCTGGTTGGTATTATCTTAATTGCCTGGTCTGCGCGAATACCTGGTGTCATTGCCGCCGAAGCATTTCTCAGCATGTTAGGGCTAGGTATCGAACAACCCACTCCATCCTGGGGTAATGTGGTATTTGAAGCTGCTAAGAACTTACAAATCAGCCCAATTCAATTCTTTTTGCCAGCATCGATACTGGGCATAACTTTGTTGGCATTTTATGTGCTTGGCGATGCATTACGCGATGCCTTCGACCCGAAGCTACGTGGAAGGTCTTGACCATGAAAGCATCTCCACTCTTGAGTATAGACAATCTAAGTATTAATTTTCAGGTACATGGTGGCATTGTTAAAGCTGTTAGATCAGTTTCGCTGCAGATATTCCCAGGCGAGACACTCGCTGTCGTAGGAGAATCCGGCTCAGGAAAATCCGTGACAATGCAGGCGATCCTTGACTTACTTCCAACCCCACCAGCGAAGGTTGTTGCTGGCAGCATTGAATTCCAGGGGAAAAACCTACTCAATATGTCAGGAAAGGAAAGGCGACGAATCGCCGGCAAAGACATCGCCATGATCTTTCAAGATCCCATGGCGAGCCTAAATCCCACCATGACTATTGGCAGGCAAATTGACGAGGTCCTCAAACTTCATACCAGTCTTAGCAAGAGTGAGCGAATTGCTCGGGTGGAAGACATGCTCGCATTGGTGAAAATCCCTGAAGCAAAAAAAAGGATGAAGCAGTATCCACACGAACTATCCGGTGGTATGCGGCAGCGGGTTATGATTGCGATGGCACTAGCGACCAAGCCAAAAGTACTCATTGCTGATGAACCAACCACCGCATTAGACGTCACAATTCAAGCGCAAATCCTCTTACTTATGCAGGAACTAAGTAAAAGTTTAGGAATGGCGACAATCATTGTCACCCATGATCTTGGCGTTGTGGCCAGGATTGCTGACCGTATGGCCGTCATGTATGCTGGCGAAATCGTGGAAGAAGGCCTTGTCACCGATGTGTTAACCGCACCAAGTCATCCCTATACACTTGGTTTAAAGAGAGCCATCCCCGATGAGGCAGTAGAACGGTTGACAGCTATTGAAGGGACACCACCTGATCTATTTTTCTCTCCTGTAGGGTGCGCTTACGCAAGTCGTTGCCCAAGTGCGATGCATGTTTGCACTAAACTTACCCCACCTGCAGCTTCAGGCGACAACCGGCAAGTACACTGCTGGCTCCACCACCCTGACGCTCGATCGCAAATTGAGATTTCTGGAGTAAAGCCGCTAACTGAGGTGACGCCATGATCGCGACGAAACAGTTATCAAAATATTATGATCTCGGGCGAGGCGTAAAACTACATGCAGTGGACCAAATAACACTTTCTCTGCAAAAAGGGGAGACACTTGGCCTGGTTGGTGAATCGGGGTCTGGCAAAACCACCCTGGGCCGGCTTCTTGCAGGCCTTGAAAGTCCGACAGACGGCGTTATCACCGGTATACCCACAAATCGTCGTGAGCGCGCAAAAACCGTTCAGATGATGTTTCAAGATCCGTACGGCAGTTTAAATCCACGAATGACGGTCGGCGATATTGTTGCTGAGGGACCAGATATCCTAAAGCTCTGGCCAAAGGGCCAACGCGACATGCAGATCTACCACTGGCTGGAACGGGTTGGGCTACGCCGTGAGCATGCACAGCGATTTCCGCATGAGTTCTCTGGCGGACAACGCCAGAGAATAGGCTTAGCACGCGCTTTAGCTGTCAATCCTGAATTTATCGTTCTAGATGAACCTATTTCCGCTTTAGACGTATCGATCCAAGCACAAATCGTAAATTTACTACAAGACCTGCAAAAGGATCTTGGCCTGACTTTCCTCTTTATCGCCCACGGACTAAGCATGGTGCGATTTATTTCTGATCGCATTGCAGTCATGTACCTCGGGCAGATTATTGAGATCGGACCAGCTGATCTTGTTTATAACCAGCCAGCGCATCCTTACACGCAAGCACTCATTCACGCCAACCCAACCACCGACCCCATCGTCGAACGCAATAGAAAGCGTCTTCCAATCCAAGGAGAACTCACTAGCGCTGTAAACCCAGGACCAGGATGTCGGTTTGCGAGTCGCTGCCCACTCGCTACAGATGTCTGCCTCCATACTCCGCCACCCATGAAAATATTAAGCGAAGGACATTCCGCGTACTGCCACCAGCTTTAAGCCGACTTCGTGGCGGGAGATTTGAGCTTCTGCGCAAGCTCTAAACCTTTTTTATTCTGCGGATCGAGCGTCAGTACCTTTTTCAGAAACGCCGCTCCCTCTGCTTTTTTGCCACTCTTATAGGCAGCGAGTGTACGGTTATAAACCACCTTAGCCAATGTTTTCTTATCTTTAATAATATTTTCGGCTTTTGCGTATAACCGATCTGCAATGTCGAACTTGCCATGCTGAACAGCAAATACACCAGCATTATTAAATGCAGCGGCCCTATCCTCATCTGTGGTAAGTGATTTTAAGCTATTCACAAGCGCTGCTTCATCTCCAAGTATCAAACTTGCTGACACTAAACCCTTCGCTGCAATCTTATTTTTCTTGCTTAGAGCCATCGCTTTTGCAAATGACTCACGAGCTTCACCTGCGCGAAGCTGTTTTAGCTGTAAATTTCCTAGATCAGTGAGACGCTCTGCACTGTAGGGGTTGAGTTCAACAGCGCGCTTTAAAAATTCTTCAGCTTCCTTCTCTTTACCATGATGCGCAGCGACACGTGATTTGAGATGCAAGACTCGCGGCAGGTTGCGGTCAACCATCAGAATTTCGTTCAGCGTTTTATCTGCTTCGTGCCATTTATTCAAGTGTATGTAGGTTGCGGCGAGTTCGCCCTTATAGCGTAGGTTTTCTGGCTTTCGATCCGTCAATTCCAGGCATAGGTCCAGCGCTTTATCAAAATTCTCACGTCCGATTTCGTCACTATAGCGTCCTAAAGCTTGAAAGGCTAAGTTTACTGAAGACTCAGGATTACACAGCATTTGGATATCTTTCCAGGTATCTGCAGCCGTCAAGGCTCCTTGCCGAATGACGCTGATATGATACTCTGAGACGATACTTAGAAAATTACTTTCCACGTTTTCAGCCCAAAGAATGATCGGACGGCGGTCATAAACTTGCTGATCTTTTGCTAAATTAAGTACTGCCACTGTTTGTGGGGGCTTCCATTCGAGGTAAAGAATAGCTTCAGGGTTATCACGAAGTGCCACCTTTAGCTCATCGCCGTTCAAACATCGAATCATTTTAGCACTTGCAAATCGATCCATCGCTTGCGCAACATAATCACCAACTATCTTTGTCTCAGCAAAGACAATAGTGCTTAGTTCCCTCATTTTTTTAGCTTTAGTCATCGACAATCTCGTAAGCAAAAAGATAAAGGAACTCTGAATTGGCTTCAGTCAAAGTCGCAGGATTACCGCAAAATTGGCATGCTACAAGTTTCGTAAAGACGCTGTCATGTACCACCGCCAAGTCCGAAGGTGTTACCACAGCTTCATTATCTGCATCACAATTCACACAACAAAATGGCAGCTTAAACGACTTAATACTCTCTCTACCCCCAGATGGGGGCAGAAGTCCCGGTAACATGGAAATTCCGGTCATCATGGCAGTTGAGACACGATGGAACTCGACCTCACGATCCTTCAATGTGTCAAAAAATTGAATCCATGTTTTACAGCCGATACTATTGATATAACTGATACCGCTAAGATCAAACTTCAGCAGCTTTTCTTTCGGCTCGAATTTTCTAAAATTGGTATGCTCATTAATAATCCCGTCGAAGCAATAAAATTCACCCCGCCGATCTATGGAAAATTTTCGTTGTGTATCACTCATCTAATATCCCAGTAATAGGTTGCCAGAGCACTCTATCGGTTACAGCAGCTGAAACTTGAGCGAACCGCCTACCCCCTCTACGGACTTAACACCTCAACTTTCGCACGAAACACCATGGTTTTTTGCGCTGTAATCATCGCTCCGAAATCAGCGAATGAATTCGCTAGGTCTTCGGAGATAGGTAAAACCCGCTTCCCTGATTGGAGAAAGAGTCCTTTTTTATCCATGGTAGAAAATTTGGCGATCTCCTCTGGTTTCAAAAAGGAATCACTTTTACCGCGGAACACCACGCGGGCATTTAGAGCCGTGCGAATTGCGTCCATCTCCTTTCCCGAACTACCACCAACGACTTCCGCAAGAATAGTCTTGCCATCAGTAGCAAATACCCCCATAGCTCCTGCCATAACAGCACCTGCATACTCGACCTGGATATTAGGATTTTTCACCAGAGTATTCACGCCAGGTAACTTTTTAGCGACTTCAAACACCCGTAAGCGATAGGATGCTTTCGGCTTAACAACGACTTTTTCTTCTTTTTTAACTTCTGGCTTTAGCTTTACTGGTTCCTTGGCGACAGGTACCACAACCTTAGGTGCTGGTACCTCAACCTTAGGTGCCGGTACCTCAATAATAGGCACTGGTACCTCAACTTTTGCGACTGGCACAGGTGGTGCCGCGGGAGGAGGAGGAGGAGGTGGAGGAGTATCATCGATATCGGGTGCCTTTGGCAGCGGGACCTCTTCTATGGCGGCTTTTGCCACAATAGTTTGACTCGTAGCGAGCTCCACAGGGATGTTCAGCACCCGACTTGCATCAGCGGTTGCAACCTTCTCAATCATCTCGCGAGGTTTCGTCACCGCAACTTTCCTATCACCAACGACACTTTGTATATTTCCGGTCGTCGCAGTCACTGCAACCTTCTCAGTATCCTTGTCCTTTTTTAGCCTCAGACTACTCCCCTGTCCTTTAACCTCAAATGTCGTGCCACCAGCTTTAATCACCACCTTACGCTCTGGCTTACCAATTTCAGGATTATCACCAACATCAACTTTCAAGTCGCCGCTTACTAAAAAAATCTCTGTATCTCCACCTAAACCCTTTGGTGGATCTAACTTAATAACTGTATTGGCTTCTAGATCAAGATAAAGATTGTTACCAAGTGACAATTTGGCTTTTGATTCTTCACCCGTAGAAAAAAGCTCATTTTCAAACAAATTAGAAATGGCGCGCGCAGACAGCCAATCAAAATCAGAAGCTTTGCGGTAGCTTACATCTCCCGTCCTTTCAACTATACTAGCGACTTGTGACGTCTCGCTGCGCCCTCCACTACCCTTTTGGTATGAAACCAGCTGATAAATTACCGCCGCTAGCGCTACGGCCCAAGTTAACCAAAGCGCTGCTTTGATAACAGAAAAGCTGGTTTTTTGCGAAGAACCGGATGGGTGTACTGCTTCCACTTGAACCTCACCTAACGATGTGACACTGGTTTTCACGGCATTATATCTAGGATAAGATTATATCATCACAAACTAATAAGTTGATAAGGTGACACCGTGAAGTTTCCTTTAAGCGCTCGCATCTTTTTACTAACAACAGCCTTAATCCTCACTGCGGTAGTCGTTTTATCGTGGCAAAATGGTAAGTTACTACGCTCACTACTAACGAGAAATTTTCAAACATTCTCCATGAACGCAGGAGAGCGGATCTCCGGTGAAATTGAAAAATTCATCTTACGAACTGATCAAGACCTATTTCGCGTCATCCAATCAAGCGTTTTATCCCAAGGCACAAATGCAAGTGAACACCCCACTGACAGCTTTTTCAAAGGTAAAGAAGATGCTGTCGCAGTTACGATCCTACGCGATATGGATGGCCGCCTTGACCTTATTCGAAATGTCACAACCCTTAAACCAGCACCCGACGTTTTAACCAACTTCTCGTGGCTCAGTGAAAAAATTAAAACTCTTCC